>Ga0209976_10000093_pt1 | contig 60990 bp, 107 predicted proteins | sample SumtaG_FD_182806 | JGI IMG/M metagenome (GOLD analysis project Ga0209976, IMG submission 182806) | Deep subsurface microbial communities from Indian Ocean to uncover new lineages of life (NeLLi) - Sumatra_00157 metaG (SPAdes) (version 2) | ecosystem: Environmental > Aquatic > Marine > Oceanic... | reverse complement strand
TATCGTTGGAGGGGTTGACCCTTCTCCCAATTACGATCTCCATACTTCTTAGCTCCTGCTGCGACATGCATAGCCAACCGATGTAACGCAATCGGACTAATCAGATCGTAACGAGGTTTACCCTCACTGGTGTCTCTTACACTGCCTGTGTCAAACTCTTCTCTTTGTCCTGAATCTTTAATACCACCAAAGCCACTCTCACTCATAGTATCCTCCGAATAACGATCATCACGTTGAAAGAATTCCTGTAATGTTTCAAAGTAATCTCCTGGGTTTTTACAAGGTCTAGCTTGAGTTATTTCATTTTCCCTAACCGCAAAAACAATTCTAGGTTCCTTGTAATGACCAATTCCATACCATGCAGTGTTATCTATATGCCAGTGAAGGTGAATACTGAAAAGTGTTCCACTCGGATAACAGATGTTATCCACTTCTTTCGAATCTACCAATACTACATATAGACCTATAGGATACCGAAATTTAGTTTCGTTTTCCATAGTGAAATATCATCCCTAAGATCACGCTGTTCAAAATCAACGACGGTGTATGAACCAATCCAAGAAACCAATCACTATGTAAGAACATACCTGATAAATAACAAGCATACGCTAGTATACATACTGCAAAATACCACGCACTTAGATCACCTGTAGATTTCGTGCGGTAACTCTTCACGATCTGTGGAATGGCCTCAAGCCCCCACAGAATCCCCGACAGGATTATCAACCCGTTCCCCACTAGTGTTTTCATCGTCTGCCTCGGCTTTCTCGATCACTACTACGTCTTCAGTAGAGTGTAATCTGGCTTCATGTTTCCCCCGAATAAATTCGACGCACTCTGCTCGACTTCTAAATACATCACCCCTCTGAAACGCCATTGACAGTAGCCACGGATTTATACTTGACAACGAATTGCGTGTAATCAAGTAGATCGGTTTGTGGAACGTAATTGCATGTTCCAATTCACTAATCGTGCCGACTGTCGGAAATGCGTTATCCCATTCAATGACGATGAATGCTGAACGAGCCACAGCAAGTAAATCAGCATGACGAATACGTTTCATGAGATTGACTAGCTTCGTTCGTTGACCACTCCGTTTCAGTCGATACAGATAGTCATTGGCTGCGTGCATTTCCATACCTGTTTTCTTCTTCTCATCTTTGGTAGGGTCTTGCACCTTAATTCCAAGCTCGACAAGTTTTGGTGTGATATGATCACGCCAGCCCTCACATTTACCTAAATTTACTGCCATAAATCCAGCGAGGTATGTGTAAGGTCGAAGATTCAAATGATATCGAAACCATGAACCAAGTAACGCAAAGATATATTTCATCCAGAATCCCATTATTCATCCTCCCCCAAAATCTTATCAGCAAGTCCTAATGTTACAGCTTCTTGGGCCGAATAGATTTTGTCAATAGTTAATAGTTGTTTAATGTTCTCTTTCGTATACAACTTACTTCTAGGATACTTCTCTCGAATACGTCGATAGTATATCTCTACCATCTGATCGACTAACAATGCTTCATCTTCCATCCATGCTCGAACAATGTCTGTATGATTGTCCATTGCAAACGTGCCTTTGTGAATCATGATTCGAGACAACGGAGAGAGTATACGACAATCTCCTGCTTGCAAAATATAACTGGCTGCTGAACATGCTTGCCCAAATACATAAATTTCTACATAGCTACTACAGTTTTTGATTGCGTCATAGATTGCAAATCCTTGATAGGCATCTCCACCAGGAGAATTCAGAATGATTTTGAGTGGTTCATCAGGACGAACACGATCTAGCAACCACAAACCTTTTAGTGCATAGGTTGCTGTGTCTGCCGTAATTCCTGATTCCTCAAATTCATCATCTGTCTCAGAACCTATGAACAACGTCTTTGTAGGAAAGTGTAAATCATAATCGAAAAAATCATCTATACATGTTCGAACTTTAGGATTGCTCATTTGATTATCTCCCCTACTCGTCGAAATCTAATTACCCACACCCAACAATTCGTATCAAACCCAAAACCTTTGGCGGCGTAGAGTGAATTCCATAGTTCTCTAAACGTATACAGGTGTGTGCTGCCCGTTGCACACATACCACCAAACGGTTTCACCCCCTCAAGTCGTGCTTCTCTATCGCCCATGCATTGCAACTTCTCCAACCGCACATCAGTAATCTCTAAGGTAATACGTGAGGCCCACTCCGGCATCTGGATGGAGGGACGCCAGTTGTCTGTTTGAACACCGCCAAGCGTATGCTGAACGATACAACGAGAACTATCAGCCCGATATCTAATATAGCTTATACTATCTGGTTTACCCCATCGACATGTAGGTTTCCACGCCTCCTGCACCCACAACCGATCTCCGACTTGACCGAAGGGGCAATGCTTTACGATGTCCTTCACCGTTACAGCAGGGTGGTCAATGTTCCATCCGTGAAAGAACGTGCCAAACAATCCTGACACGGCGTGATTTTCCCCGTATTCTGGCTGTGGTTTCACCGGCCTACGTGTCTGTGTCTTTTCATCCCGTAAAATCGCTCGTATCATCATATCGTTGAACCGAATGTAACGTTCTTTCATTTGTCCTTCTCCACCTTAATAGTGTGTTCGTTGAACGTAGCAAAACAAACTGTGCATTGATCAAATTTAGACTTCATATATGATTCCTTAAAACCTTCAGCAGTTCGTTCTGTTGAAACTCCTACAGTTTTGACAGCCTGAAGATAGCCCTTTTGACAACGAGTGCAAACTATCATCAGAACTTCCATCCAAATAGTAATTTGAAACGATACACAACGTAACCAAGAAGTTGAAAACTAGCCAAGATCAGCAGGGGAATACCCTTCAACTTCACAATTACCACGTATAACACAGAACCAAATAACGCAGTTATTACTCCGTAAAGAAGTATTTCCAAAAAAGTAACTTTTGAATCGTTCATTACAACTCCATTCCCATAATAGCTAATCCGTTTGATGTTCCAATATAGTCTGCACCCAATTCAACCATAGCTTCTACATCACCGTATGTTTTGACACCACCAGAAATCTTAATCTCTGTGTGGTTCTTCTTACGTCGATACCACGGCTTGGCTCCACGTTTGATCAGTTTTAGGATATCTTTATTACTACGACGTTTCGGCCAACGACCTGAATTGCTTTTGACAGTGATACCGTTTGCTCGACAAATCTTTGACATCTTTACGATATCCTTATTTTCAAGCATAGGTGTTTCAATAATGATACGTCTTGGCCCTTTGAGTTTTTCTGCTAATTGCAGTAAGTAGACTTTAAATTGGTTCTGTAATGCAACGTTCTTGTGAATGTTAGGACACGGAGCAAAGATATCATGAAAATCAGCAAGACTATCTGCTGTCCAGGCAGGTAGACCAGGGAAGTTATGCACATCACCAACTAACACTCGATGCTTTCGTGGCCCCTGAAGACGGTCAAGTGTCTCCCTAGCAAACAACGCCCATTGGGGAGCTACGACGACAGCACGAAAACCATACTCTGTTGCTTCCTCACATAGCCGTCTGATATGTTGTCGTCGGGCTTTAGGATCAACGTTTGTATGTTCGATGTAAGAAGCTATGTCAATCGGTGTTTGCTTGGACTTCATGAGTTCTCCTTAATCTTTCTATGTGCCTCAACCATTCTCGAAATCTGTATGATACGAATACATCATTTCCAGTAATCACAACCGACATTCCTTCAGTCGTGTAAGCCTCAACTCGTGCTTTACTCATTATTCTTTCTCCAATCCATAGTCAACACGTTTGATCTTGAATACAAGTCTTTGTCCATGTCGATTCAGAATCATAGGTTCAGGACGGAGAATAAAGCCCTCTAGCTGCCCTCCTGGTGCGTCAGGAAGGAGCGTTGAATAATCTGTGAGCATATCCTTAAAGGAATTAAATACAAGCTCTGGTGTGCCGATTATCATGATAGGCATGATTTCTGGCACTGTCGGAATATTCAGCTTCTTACCAATCTCTTTGACGTTTTCCCAATTCAACCATGTGTTTCCTATATGCACATCGAACAAGATAAAACTTACGCCTTCCTTTCGATATATCTTTCCACGTTTCTGAATTCCTGGGCCGTAAGCTTCTCCAAAGAACCGCACATCAGGATAGACAAACTCAGAGTTATCAACATTTGGAGTCACGAAAGAATCAATATACCACTGTTTAAGATCAACACCGTTTAACACAGGATTCAGTGCATTAACGATCTTGCGTCCACTGGTATCTTCAATACCGAGTTTACGATTTCGACTAAAGATTTCCAAAACTACCTTCCGTTCTGCCACTAACTCGTCTCCGGTATCATGAAGACTAGCTGGATACGATATTTTAATCTGTGCATTCGACCCATCCACTTTTTCAAACATAAGAAACTTCTTGATCAAATCAAATTCAGGACATTTGTATTCAGGAATAATTTGATGTTCCTCGTTACGTCTGAATACACCTTCAACTTTTGGATAGCGCATCATATTCATGAGTCGTCTCCTGATATATCATGATAGCCGATACATTCACAACTGCCGGAAAGACATCCAGCAACAATCGTCTCAACACCATCAAGTTTTATAAGAGCATGTATTATGTCGTGGTGTCCACACTTACACAGATGAGATATGGTTGGTAAGTTTTCCATTTTATTTAGTGAACCAACTAGCTAGTCGGTAAACCTTCACAAGTATATTAACAATTTTATCTATAATATCTTCAATATCTGTAGCATTTTTATTAGCCACAAGACTTAACTTCGCACAAATATCATCTGGTAGGCGAATCATGTAATTTAACATAGTATTATCCTTGATAGACCTTCCCATTGTAAACAAATCGACCCTTGACAATACGAATCACCTGTGCATCAAAATCTCCGTTAGGAAAGAGATGAACAATTCCAAATCCATGACTCCAATTATTCGGTTTACCTTTCATGTATGTTGGTGCTGTGTCAGCTAAACAACCAATACAATAACTCATAAATGCCAGTTTACGAGCCGGTGAAGACGACGAATATGTTTGTAGATCATGAAGATGTCCATACATCACGTTCACACGTAACTTATCTGCATGAGCTTTGGCATGATAAATACCTGTATACATGCCGTGGCAGATCGTCAGCTTCCCAAGATGAGTAAACTGATCTTTTGTGTAACGACGAATCTCGTTGAAACCTCGTTCTTTCAATCGCAATTCATCATGGTGACATAGCAAACCTTCTAGTTCGGGATGCTTTTCAATATACTGGAAATACCAATCTTCATGATTACCATCGAGCCAACGCATATCAGCATCTTTTGGCAACCGCTTACAAATCTCATCTAACAAGGCATTCGCATGAACATAATCTTGCTTCAATCGTTTTCCTTCAACAGTTAATCGTTTGTTTTCATTCCAATGACTCAAACTATCCATGTCAATAAAATCACCGATAATAGTGACTCCATCAAACACGACATCATCCATCAAACGTAACACAGCATTGACTGCGGCTTTATTTTCATGTGGCACATGAGTATCAGGCCAAATAAGATGTGTCTCAAACTTCGCATTACGTTTTGACACTCGATTGGCTTTCTTCGCACTATATGGGTATCGAGCTTTTGACCATGCCACCCATTCATCTTTATCAATGACTGCACCAAATGCGGCTACTGCTTCGTCGGCTGATGCAGCAAGTCGTTTAATCTTTTTCCTGATTGAATCCCACGTTCGAGAAGAAGGATCAGGGAAGTGCTCGTTGAAACGAGTGACGAGCCGAAGTGGTGTATAGACTGTGGCGTTCTCGACTAACCACTGTTCTTCATTCGGTGTCCATGTTCTCGCCATCTGGTTGCCTCCTTAGTTCGTCAATAACATCTGCAACATAAATCTGTTTATGCTTTTCGTGAACAGATATACTACAAGTATTGCAATGGTAAACAGTTTTCCATGTCATGACAATTGAATAAGGTATTTCAGCACCTACACGTGTGACAGGTGAAAAATTGTAGTTCGGAGCTTCATAAGCTTCTACTAAACCTCCTGAACATTTAGGACAATTCATACTGCAACTCCTTCTGTAAATCTTCTCGTTCAAATATATGTCCAAGCACTTCACACTCATGGTAGAAATAGGCGGCTGCTGAATAGCGGCTAAGACGAAATCCTGTATAAAAGTCAGACCATTCAACAACATTTTTTCGTAAACCTTCAAAACCTTGCTCTACGGCAGGAGGATAATCTACAACAGACCCTTCATAAATCTCCACACTATTTTTATCTTCATGGCCTATGGCAAATACAATCCGAATTCGACTATTAGGACTTAGCTGTTCGCTAATATGTTCAGTTGACTCATCAAGATAGGCAGATACATAACCAAATTTATCTAGTGCAACGTGACGAATCCACCTTTTAGTTTTAGTATCCCATGCTTTGAATTTAGGTTGATTGTTCATTTAGCTCTCTAGGTTCGAATTTGATGATTCCATACATAGCTTTCGTTACGATTGTAAAGTTACCGCAATGTTTACATCTTACAGAATGAACATTACCTGCTTCATTTAAAACAAGCACTTCGTATTCACCTGTATCATCGTCGGCCCATTGAACGTTACGAATTGGGTTTCCGGTTTCCATATTAATGACTTCCCATCTGTGGGAATCTGGATCACTGATAGACCTAATCATTATTTTTCCTCTCTTACAAATTCAATTACCCATACCCACGGATTTGTAAACCAACCAAAACCTATATCAAAATAGAATTCATCCCACAGACTAGGAAAATGCACTCCATTACCCCAAAATTTAACACCCTCTTGAAGTTCATCACAACCTTCGGCGCGTGTATCTTCTTCTGTGATTGTTTGTAGTCTCTCCAATCGAATATTCGTAATTTTAAGACGTATATCCGTGTCTTTAATTGTTAAAGTGTCTCCAATATTACCGTATGGACATTTAACAGTCATGTATACTGTTGCAGTTTGTTCATCACCTAGCAACCATATTTCTTCTGTCTTATCATATTTCCACGCACATGTTAATTCAATTTCAGGTTCCGGTTTAAGTGGACGACGAGTTTGTGTTTTACTACCAGTAGTAATACGCCCGATACACCATGAATTAAACTTAATTAGGTTACTCATTTTTCCTCCCAAGACTCAGCAACCTCAACACTCCACTCAACAGGCACGTTAATTTTAACCATGTCTACTAACATCTTCTCGATCTCTTTACCGTAGCGTTCACCTTCGCCCTTTGGTGTCAGAATCAAATACTCATCGTGGATTTGTAGAATGATTTTTACTTTGTCGTTCTGGTATCGTTCGGTGATCTCAACCAAACCTTTATTGATAATATCGGCTGCGCTGCCCTGCATGATTGCATCAACAGCCTGACGATGAGACTTGTAGTTGTGCCAGTGTGCATCAGGCAACCTACGCTTACGTGCGAAGAGTGTTTCTACATAACCATGCTGCACGACTTCACGCTTCACTCGATCAATATATTTTTTGACACCTATATACTTTTTGAAATGCTTGTCGATAAAATCTTGTGCCTGTTCTTCAGTCAACCCTTCGCCAATCTGTGCCGCGACTCTAGGTGCGCCTGCTCCATAGATTACAGCAAAGTTCAAGGTCTTACCATGCTGACGACGATCTGGATCAGACGCTTTCGTAATGGTTTTTCCATAGATATTACTTGCAGAGATAGCATGAACGTCTTTACCTGTAGTATAGGCATCCATCAAAACCTCATCCCCGCTAAAATGTGCTAGTAATCGAAGCTCGACTTGTGAAGCATCAACAATTAACAAATCATGACCCTCTGGCGGCGTAATGAATGAACGAATAATACCTTTACCTTTTGCAGCAGGCACGTTCTGTAAGTTAGGATTCCTACTATTGTAACGACCTGTTCGTGTTCCCCACGGAGACATACTGGTAAAGAGGTATGGTGTTGTCTCTGTGCGACTCATAATAGGAAGGATATACGTAGACATCAGTTTGTTTAACGCACGAAACTCTAAAAGATGCTCGGCAAGATTGCAGCCTTTGGCTGCTAGTGTTTCTAATACGGTCTTATCTGTTGACCGTTTAGCAGTTTTATTCTTCTTCCCCTTCTGTTCGACAGGTGCATAGTTCATCATGTCAAATAATACTTCAGCCATATGAGAAGAAGAATTCAAATTGATATGGTATTCGCGTCCGGCTCCAACACTTGAATCGTCAATACCTTCTTTGTCGAGTTCGTCTTTGATCAGTGCTAATGCATTCTTCAACTCTTCGCTGACTTCCCAATATGCTTCTTCTAACTTATCTCGATCCACATGAAGACCGTTCATCAGCATGAGCAATGTTGGACGTAAAAGCCTCATGTAAAAAGCAAAGATTTTAGTATGCTCTAACTCGATCATCGGTTTATAGCGTTCATACAATCGGTATGTCCACAATGCATCATCAGAACCATAATCTACTAATTCATGGTAAACAAGTTGATACAATTCCTCTAAGTCACTCTCTGTGACAAGCGGTATCGGAGGCACTTCAACTTTACCTGTGTGTTCACACTCCTTACAGTTGCCAATGAATATCGGTTTATTCTTTGTGGCTTTCTTTCGACCACCACATATCGGACACCGCTTCGGTTTGAGTTGTCGAACAACCTTGTTCACTTCAAGGATACGTAATGCTGTTTCTGTATCAAGTAACTCAAGCATAGTTAAAGGTTGCAGAGCTGCATCGAATTTATTGTTATACTTTGTGACCGCCTGATTAATCTTTTTCAACTTACGTGTCGTTTCAAGGTCTTTAAACTTTACCATCTGATGTCCAAACTCACGTTTCACAAGGTCTTTCAGATTGATCTTGTCATTGCCTGACCATTTCTCTTCAAGAAGATTTTCATTCATAATCCAGGCTGCACCCATAGTATCCCACGGCTGATTCAACACAGCACAACCATGACGTTCTAGCACGTAAGCATCATACAGGTAATTATGCATAATCACAGTATATTGAGGACAACCTAGAGTCAACTCTAGTAACTTTTCGTCTACCTCATCAGGAAAGAATGTGTATGTTTCACCCTCAACACAGTAATTGTATGTTACGATCTTTGCCAGATTGGGATCAATAGACGTAGTTTCTAAATCCAATGCATACACACCGGCTTGTAAAATTTTATCGTAGAGTTCTACATTCATCAGAACTTCCCCAAAACATTTTCTTATTTAAAAACAGTTAAGATTGCTTTTAACGATTCACGATATGTATCAACCATTCGTTTGTATGCAAACTCATCATACCCCATCTCTTGAGGATAACCATCTTCTGTCCGACGATCATAACCCTCTTCAGGCCATTCAATAAGTGATTGTATAAGAAGCCGTGTAGTTTCAACAGCTTCTTCTAAAGAAGTAATTCTTACAAAAGCACCATCAAGATTTTGTTTAACCTGTCTGTAGCGTTCGCTTAAGATTGCAACTCGTTGTTCATCACTCTGACATGTCATAGACATAACTGGTGGAGTTGCCTTACGAACAGCAGTCACTAGTGATTTCAACTGTTCTTTTGTTTCATCAAGTTGCTCATGCAGTTTAGTGGTAAAATTATCGAAATTAGTAATTTTGTTAAGCTGTTGAGAATTTAATTCTTCGGTAATACGTAAGTCTTCACGATATTGATTCATCCAATAGACAATGTAACACACTTCACAAGGGCCACCAACACATTCTGTTTTATGAGCATGAACAGCTCGTTCTTGTTCTCTCAGTCGATCAGTTTCATTACTCATGATTAAACCTCTCGTATTCTTTCTCCAACCTTGTAAGTTGTTTTCGATACCACGGAATCGTAGGAGACTTAGGTTTACGTTGTGCTATCTTATTAACTCGCTTAAGCCTGTCTTCACCAACCACTTCAATAGCCCAAAAAGCAAACCACACAGGGTTTCCGTGGGCGGATTTTCTACGATCATACTTGTGACACTTGACACATAGGGTAACGCCATTATCCAATTCATATCTTGTCCTGTAGTTTTCTTTGGCTACTAGATGATGAGAATTTAAAAACTTAATGCTACCACAGTGTAGACATTTACCACCATCTCGAAGCTTTACAATCTTGGCCCACAGTGCTAGACACTTCTTGTTCCAACCACCAATCTTTTTAGGCTCCTTTGGCATTTACTTATCCTTCTTCAGTCACTACACGTGGATCAAGTTCAACAACCTCTACATCTTTTATCTCTGAAAATTGTTCAAACTCTTCTTCACTGAAAATTTCGGTTATCTCAGATTTTTCTTCTTTAGTTATTCTACCTTTTCCATCGTAAAACCGTTGTGTTGCATCTGCTTTACTATCAGCCTCAACTTCACAAATACGCAATAACGTATGTTGAGTTACTTGAAAATGTTTATTCATTAGATAAACTCCTGTTTCTTTAGAGAATCTAAAATCGTCAGTGTCTTCAAATCAAATTTCAGATCAAGTTGATTGATTGGATTACCTTTACGATTTTTCCTTAATGCTATACGTAATACATCACGGTTTGTGGTTTGAATCTCCCGCCACATACCAACAGCAAACGTGCTTGCCCGTTCGACATTGCTAGAGCTAAGCAAGTGCTTTGAGTAAACCGGCTCTCCTTCATCAACAGCCTTTGAAGATGCATGATGGATCAGTAACAGAGGCACTGATAAATCCTTCACGAGCTGTGCAAGATTCACCATAGCTTTCGAAATACGCCCGATGTCGTTCTGTCCGTAAGCAAACATCTCTGTGAGATTGTCTATGGCGATACAACCAACCTTCTTACCTGTAACCTGTTGTAGCTTACGAACATATTCTTCCATCTGTAGGGTGCCGAGTCCTGCTTTCTCTACAATGTATATGTTTGTTAAACGAGCTGCAACCATCTTCATTAAGTTGTCTTTGTCTTTCGGTTTGTTGCGAAAGATATACTCGACATCACTGCTAGATTTTTGTGTGATAATTTGAATAAAACGTTCAGTAATCTGAGCTGCCGTCTGTTCTAAGGAAAAGAATACAACAGGAAAATCATAATTATCATTCACATGAAGTAGCATGTTTAGTAGTAATGCTGTTTTACCTGTTTGTGGTAGACCGAACAAGGTGCAAATTTCCCCAGGACATACACCTTTCATGGCCTCGTCCAATGGTTTAATACCAAGTAGGACACGATGTTTACTAATGTCTGCAATAAATTTACTGTAGCCATCTAATAAATCGGTTGGTGATAGAATGTCTGATTCATTCAGATTAGAAAGAATCTCTTTTTCGCGTTCGGTATACACTCGATCACATGAAGTAACAGCATCGAAGTTTTCGGCTTGTTTATGTAACCGAATACATTGATCTCCACAAAATTGTTTTCGAAGATCATCATTACATCCAAAATCATAATCAACAGTGAATGCAGATTTCACTGTCTTCTCAACCTCCCAATCTTCTAAGGGAGGATCGTTCTTCTCATTCCACTGTAGAAGGGCTGTCTCTACCATAGCCCTGTCCATACCCTTCTTTTTAAAGAACGTGGCTAAACGGAGACATACAGCGTCACGTTGACCCTCTCCAACACCTTCTAGCATACGGATATAGCAGGGTTCTCCGTATTTGAAATCAGGCTTTGTCTCGTCGCTACCTTCTGTAGACTTTGTTTCAACCTTTAAGTCAAACGAGTCATACAACGCCTTCAATGCCGGTATAGGTTCTACATCAAAATCTAATTCCAACACACCCATCTGAGGTTTAGTTGCAAGCTCTTCAATGTCTTCTGCACATGTCTCCCATAAGTCTTCAAGACTTAACTGAATTTTGTAAAGCTCTGACTTACCATGAATACTGCCTGGAAGACGGAACAAACGCACACGATCATATACTTTAAGGTCAATCATCTTAAGTAAACCCGTAGCTTTTACTTCTTCATCAAATTGCTGTGTTAAGTGCTCTACGAGTTGTCGCACAACAGACGCAAGACGAGTTGAAGGTTTGATTCCAAACAACGCGCTTGGTATATAAACATGAAAACCTTTTCGTCCACTAAACCAAATATCTATAGCATCAGCAGGAATTTTGTATGCTGATTGCAGCCACGAAAGAAATGCTGCTGTAGAATTTCGACAATTATCTAAAGTAAAATCAGCACCATGATCGAAGTCAAAGTATACGGCATCAAGATAATGTAAACCTCTATAGCCTGCTGTTCCCTCAGTAATTACCTTCGGATAACGAAATGCTGTTTGATAACATTCGACTGGTGGATCAGGTAACTCGACAGACTCCGTAGCAAGATTGATAAAGTTGTTACGTTTGCTAGGCCCACCAATAGCCACATCAACATAGCAATAATCTTTATGCTTCATTGGGGTTCCTTAATTTGCTAGGCCATCAAGCTTCTGTGCAATGTCATTCAAAGCACGACGAATTCTGCGTAGCTCCTTTATAATCGCTTTATCGGCTGAGTCATAGACGACTGTATCAACAATAGCTTGTCGTTCTTCGACTGTAAATGCTCTACCGTCTGTTGTTTGAAGACGAGGATCATTCATAGCACGTCGAACCAAATACACGACACCTTCGTAACTCGAATTTACTTGCCGAATATCACTAACTGTCCAATCTGCATACACATTAGACGTAAACAATACTGTGCTAATCGCTACGAGTGCTACAATACGTCTAAACATGTGACCCCCTAGTTGTTAACATCCAGCAACACAGCCAACACAGGTGCAGCCGCCGTAGCTGCTAATACCGCTACAACATCTCGACTCACATCTCGTCCATCAAGAGCATTTTCAACATCAACAAACGCTTGAGCAACTACGTTTGCTGCTTTGGTAACGAGTTCGTCGGCAGGGAGGACTTCTTTTTTTCGACTAGTGGTTGTGGCCTTTTCTTTTTTAGTAGTTTGTTTAGTCTCGCTCTTCGATTCTGCTTTAGGCTCATCACTCGTCTCCACGATATCAGATACAACTTCTGTTTTATCAAAACGAAGACGTTTCTTTCCACGACTGTCTATCTCAACCTTCGCTTTATTGATTGTCACTTCATCTAATTTTCTTACGTCTCGATCTAACCCACCACCAGAAAGAATAAACCACACTTCCCCTGTCTTGTCTTTCAACCGACCTAGTTGATAGTTACCTTCTGTCTTGTTATTTTTGTCTTCGCCTAGTCGATCCATCTTGGCTACAATGTTTGTAGCTGTTGCATTTTCACCATAGTCTAACACTTCTGCAATATTCATGCTTTGCTCCTTTGAACGTTCAATTGCAATCGAAATACAATCCAAATTAACAAGGTAACAAACACGGCTTCTAAATACAATCCAAGTGCTACAGCCGTTCCTACAGCAGCAATAACCCATAAGCCAGCCGCCGTTGTAATACCTTCTGCGGTGTTCTTTGTTCGGTAAATAATACCTCCACCAAGAAAACCCATGCCGACAACAATATTACTCACAACTCGAAGAAGTGCGTTAATAGCCATTGCTCCTTCAACATTCGGAAACAATGTTAGCGCACGTAATGCAACAAGCGTAAAAAACGCTGCACCTAACGACACTAACGCAAAATCGCGTGAGTCACAAGGTTTGTCTAGCCTCGCCCGATTCAGTCCGACAAGAAAACCAAGTCCTGCTGCGATCACACATTTAAGCATTAAGAACCACATCGTTGCATCACCTCTTGTAACATCAAACCTGATAGTCTAGCGTCGTATAAACCGTCATGAGCTTCCTTATGGTCGGCTTCAATCCCAAGTTTCTTTGCACAGTCAACTTCTCCGTTTTTACAGTCTGTATCTAACATATTTTGTGACGCTAGATACAACCGAACAAACGAAGCAATATCATACGAACGATACGAGAATGGGTATCTTATACCGATAAACTCATACGCTGATCGAAGACAGTCCGTGTCAAAACCACAACCCCATTGACCAACATAGAGGCTATCACACTCATGTTCAGGTTTAAGTTTCAGCCAATTTTCAAACTTACCAAGAGCAGAACCGACGCCCTGTCCATTCTCACTTAAAAATTCTCGTGTAAAGCCATGCACTTTTTGTGCTTTTATACTCCAACTCTGACGATACGGTTGAATGTAAGTCATGAAACTTCTATCTACTAAATATCCATCACGACCAAATACTACTGCACCTAGTTGTATTACAGATGCTGTTTCAGGATCAACACCTGTCGTTTCTACATCAACAATAACTAGGTTACGGTCTAGTTGCATGACTACCTCAGTATACCAAACAGATTAAACAACGTGCGACCACGCGGCCCATTTGCCGCCTTGCGTAGATGTTGGAGTTCTTCTGCAACGATTGCTCTAGCATCTTCTTCTGATACCAGACCTGCCTTGTAAAGCTCTAACGTTGTATGAAGTGTCAGGTTTAATGTTGAGACTTTGGTATCATCTGACAATGTAATAGCTGCTAACCCAGGAACACCAATTTGCACTTCACTCTTTCCAGGTTGTGTAGCTATTGAAGCATAAATACTTTCGTCAGTATAATTGGAAGAGTAGTTGTTACCCTCAACCTGAACGTTGGTTTCAACAACTGATTGTTGTTCAGCCGAGCTACGATTATCGTTGTTGCTTCTAACAACACCTTTATTTCCAACCGTTGTATTGACACCTGTATTAACGTTCGTAGACACATCAGTATCTTGGTTGTTTCTATTTCTTACATCAACATCTGTGACTTGATCTTGTTGTTGTCTCTGTGCTTGTTCAGCACTACCGCCCTGCCCTCCTGCTGCAACAGCATTTGCATTACCGCCATCACCACCACGACCGCCTTTACCGATTCCAACACCAATACCTACTGCATTAGATTCGGCGTTGCCTCCACGTGCATTTGCAACTGGTCTGTTCACGTTGCTGTTGTTGTTATCATGAGAGTCGTTATTTGAATCAACAGTGTTATGATGAATACTACCGTTTTGCGGAGTTCCACCGATAATATCAGCTCCGGCAGGACGTGAAAACACCAAAACCAATAAAGCCACAATTGCGAGAAGCACTACAATAAATTTCTTCATGATGATCGACGTTCCTTTCGTTTGAGGTTGCTTTCTTCTCGTTTTTGCACACGTTCAATAACTTTTCTAAGTAATCGGCATTCATGACACGACAACACTTTTGTATCTACATCCTGTCCAAGCTCTCCGTAGTCTTTAACAGAGTGTTCTTCAATCTCACCCTTCCCTTTACAGGTTTTACATTTATTGACTTCAGATTCAAGAATAATCAGAAACGTTTTCAGCTTAATCATGTTTTCTCTTGTCCTACTTTCAAACATGTATCTTTCCAATTGCAATACGCACAACGCCAATCACCTTTGATTCCAGGTTTATTGTCTACAAACTTTTTGTAAGCTGTTTTTGACATCTCACCAAGATCAAAAAGCTGTTTGGCTCGTTCTGGTGTAAATTTTAGCACGTAATCATTAGGAGGTAACATACCTGTATTGACAAACGCATCAGACTCTTCCATACGTTTCTTAATGCCTTCCCATGTAATATAGGGATGCTTAACAGGTTTTTGATGTTGTGAACCTATCCACAAGTCGTTACCATCTCGACTGAAGATGTAAAACTCTTTGTCAGCACCATCCCCACGATCCATATATAGGATATTCCAACACGGTAATGTTACTTGTTCACCATCAAAGTTCCATGCCTGTTTCAAATAGAAGAACGTCTGAAGTAGATGATCGTCTTTTGGCATACCTGTTTTAGCATCTAAGACTGATTTGGAAAAGTAGTAACCATAACCAGTTTTGATTTCTAACCCATTCAGTCTATCCAACCAAAAGAACACATCAGCTTCACCACTGGCTTCAACTTCTGGTTCAAAAAACTTAATGTTATTGCCCCGCCACATTCCTTTTTCTTTTATCAGATTCACCAAAGCTTCTTCAACAACTTTACCAATCAACATCTTGAGGTAGCCTTGAGCATCAGGCGGGTTTGTTTTTGGTTCATGTGTTCGTCGCCAATACTCAGCCCGAAGACATGCACCAGTGACTAAACGCACACCTTTCTTTTCATGCACAATAGATGCTGATGATGGATAGTTTGTTGTGCCAGATTGACGTTGCACAGATTCAGAATCTTGCAGTGCTTTGTGCAGATGAGGTAAAATAAAATGTGGGGTAGGATCACTCTTTTTCTTTGCTGCCATTACTGCCCCCTGATAGTTTCAAACGAATTCTGGTTGCTAGTCCTTCGAGTGCTAATGCATCCGATAAAGTAAATGCGCTCTTGGGTAGCTTGTCAATACTTCGTTTGACTGCAACAAGCAACCAATCCCAATCGGTTTCTACGGAAACCCTTTTTATTTGTGCATCACTCATGTTGTGTTCTCCACTATATTATTACCACAACTCGCTAGTTTTTCAACCCCCGCCGTAGAGTTTTTATAATTCTTCCAACTCGTTTCCCTACGGCTGCTTCTGAAATTCGTGTTTCAGTGAACCCTTTAGCATACAGACGTGTTGATACATCTTTAAAGGTATAATTGTGTTTATAGACCATTAATGCCACATGTCTTTGTGTTCGTGGTAGCATCAACATCATCTGTTTAAAATTCAAGTCAGAAAAAAATGACTGAAACGGATTAGTTAATACTGCTTCACGTAATTCTCGTGCTACTGGTTTTCCATTACTGAATCCTTGTTCTATTGCTTGCCAATCAACTAATTTTTGTCGTTCCTTTCCTTTGTAGAAGTGTGGTCTTCTCGGAGGCCACTTGTAATCTGTGCCTTTCAACAGTTGGTTGGCTTCTTTGTCTAGTTTTTTACACATGAGCATTATCCTCTAGCCAAGATGCTTCGCCTCTTTCTTCTAGCTGATTTGCAAGTTTAGCGGCTTTTTTAACCGTAGACTTACATCCATATTCCATACTAGCTAAACTTGCTGTTGCGTATGTGATAAAATCGTTACGTGTTAGCTTTTCCATTATGGTTATTTCCTTTCTAGCTGTGCTATGAGCCAATTCTTTTGGCCTGTTAGCTTATCTTTACGTCCTTGTATTCTAGTAAACTCTGCTTCGTAATGAACAAACTCTTTCGTGTCGTGCAAGTAGTCGGTCTGGTCTAACTCATCTTTTAGTTCTATCTCTTCCTGAATAAACTCTATCAGCTTGACATCTATTTCTGTAATCTGTGTTGTCAGTTCTTTCTTTGTCATAGCTCTTGCAATTCTTCTTCGAATAGAGAAGCGTTTTTAAATTCTGCTTGATCGCAATAGCGAACGTTGTAAGTAACCCCGATCTGATTGACAGTAATACTTAGTATTTTTCCTGGTCTATCAAGTTCCTTAATTGTGACCATTTGACCTAAACTAAAACGAGTTTCAATTTGCATTATCTATCTCCTGAAGAAACTGTAACCCTGATTCAGTAATTTTTCTACCTCTAGGTGTGCGTTCAATATAATCTTCTTCCACTAGGATAGGTTCAAGATACAACTGGTAGTTCTTTTCAGCCATACGTAGCTTCTGAGCAATACCATTCAACCCAATCACTTTGCCACCAGACAATGCACGTAACACCTTAACGTGATTCATTGTCAAACCGTTACTGTAGATTCCATACAACTTCATCAGTTCATCCACATGTGATTGTGTAACAAGTTTGTCGGCGTGGTAGATCATTAAGTTGTAAACGTTCTGAAACAAATTGACCGCAATTCGGGCTATCTTCTGACTGATTCGGCTGAGACTGTGTAGTGCTCTGACTTCCATTACACAAGTCTGCTTTTTTGATAACTGTTCAATGATCTGTTGTAGTTCTTTTTCGGTATACGGTTCCAAGGCGTAGTTGATTCCGAACCGATCTATCATAGGGCTAAACTTATTGACCATATCAGCCATCTCAGTTGTTGCTCCTAACACCGTAAATTCTCTGATAGGTCTACCCTCAAACAAAAACTCTTCCATGACAGAGTAAAGCACTTCACCTACGTTACGACTCACCGCATGAATCTCATCAATGAACAGCACGAGATGATCGTCGTCTATTTGTTTCAGACAGTTTACAAGGTCTTGCTTTGTCTCTAGCATACCACCTGTGACCCGCACCATCTTAGTGCCTACAGCTTTGGTTATCAACTTCGCACACGTGGTTTTTCCTAATCCTTTGTAACCATGCAATAAAACGTGAGGCAACACTTTCCCAAGCTTTTGACTTACCTGTATATTGATATGTATAATCTGCTTGAGTCCATCTTGCCCCACAAACTCGTCAAAGTTTTGAGGCGTAAGAATATCATCTTCTGCTAACCTATCTACGAAAGGTATACCTTCAAGGTCTACTGCCTCTTCGTCGATGGGATTGTCTACAGAAAACTTATCCTGAAACACAAACCCACCACGTTTCACTCGTATAGGTTTATGCTGTGAGATAGCATACTCTTGTGCAGTCAGTGTTACCTCAAACGTTTCACCGTTCAGACTGAAACTCATAATCATATCTTCACTTACCATTATCGTTGCCCTTTTTTATAGTAGAGTTCTTGTCGAAGATTAAACTGTTTTATCGACTTCAAGGATTTCTCAATCCGAGTCAAACGATCTGAAATGTTAGATAGCATAGCCAGTAACATTATACATCCGGCAAACACAAACACAAACATTCTATGCCTCCATGATTCGGTTATATTCGTCTCTACGGGCTGTGTCGTCATAATGTCGATAAATCTGCACACGTTCAATACTTGTCCAACCCATCAACTCCATCAACGTGATCTCTGACCCACCTAATTTAAGGTAGTTGGTTGCAAAGGTATGTCGAAACGTATGAGGATGCACCCCATTAATGTTTAGTTGTTGTGTCGTCTCCTGAACAATCTTTTGTATATAACGTCCACTAAGATTATTGCCAGAGCGACCAGTAAATAAATACTCACTGCCAACAAAAGCCCCATCTTGAGCAAACAGTCTAATGTAATCCTGCAACAACGCTGTAGTAGATTGTCTGATAAACACTCGTCTGAATTTGTTTCCTTTACCTTTCTGAATGGTAATTGTTTGCCCATCTATATCTTCCTTTTTCAGATTCGACAGCTCAGATAGCCGTATACCTGTGTCAACAAACACATACAAGATCATTCTGTTACGTTCTCGACTGTAATCATCTTCGCCACAAGGATTTACTAACAGTTCAGTAAGCTCTGCTTGAGTCAGGATTCGCACATCCTGATTAACAGGCGTAGCAGCAAAATGGATTCCTTCAACGGGATTAATGTCAAGCAACTTGTTCTCAACAAGATAGTTAAAGAATGAAAGCAAAGCCGTCAGATAGGCGTTCTGTGTTGATGGTTGCCAGTTCGCACGTTTACTAGCAAAGATGTCTACAATCTCTTGACGTGTTGCTGTGTGCAAAGGTTTTTTGAGACACGATTGTAGCAGAGATAGACGTAACTCATAGCTGTCGATAGTCGTCTGTGGGCTGCGCTTTTCGACTGTGAGATGTTCCTTAGTAAACTTATGAATGTAGCTATGCATTGTTTTCCTTACGATCATAGACAGCTTCGGCTCTGTCAGCAACTTCCATCCAATGTGCAGCACGTTTCTCGTCGCCGTCTGCTTCGGCTTGGGCTGCTTTCTCTAAGGCTCGATTAACTATTGATCTGTTCATTGACTAACTCTTCTATTTTTTCTTGTTGTTCTATCCAGTCTACGCACAAGAATGAATCTAATGCCTTAAAAGTTTCAAACCATTTGTTAAATTTACGCCACACTTTTCTCCAATTAATAGTTTCGATATAATAACTACTTATTACCTTACTAATATGCCGTTGTTCTCCACCCCAACTACGCGTAGCTTCTTCACACCAACCTGCGTGTTCATTCCAGATTCTTTTCCATATGGATTTATGCATTGTCAATATCCTATTCGTCTTGTGCCGCCTTTGTAAATGCTTTAGCAATGTCCTCTGCAATGCAAAGATCATCTACTTGTAATATACGTCGTTCAATTAATGGGCCATCACTAGCTTCATAACAATCAATAGACCATTGTTTAGCTTTGCCATGACCTACAAGATACTCTCTAGGCATTACTTCTTCCCCGATTTAGTCTTATTCTTACTGCCCTGTGGTCTACCAAGCTTTTTCTTAACCACACCGTTGACTTCATCATCAACAGTCAAGTTGAAACCCATTTCATTTAATGCTGATACTACGTCAACACGAATCGCTGGATCAATCTTCCGATTCACCCATGCTTGAACACCTTTAGCATTACCAACCTCAATCATGCGTCCGGCGTCGCTGACGGCTGTTGCGATATCCTTATACTTCTTTAGGACATCCCAAAACGTTTGTCGATCAAAGTCTTTCCAATCATTATGAACCGTTGTCATAACGTCTCCTATATTATCTTGTTCGACTTTTGAGTTTCGTTTTGCAAAGTAGACAGACAAAGTTCTCCATCTGTTCAGGATTCTCTTCGGCTATACGTTTCGTGATTCCAACTTCCCTACCACATCCACATGTGACATACACAAAGTTTTCTAGTGTGATTCGATTCTTACTGCCTTTTGGTCTGCCTCGTCGTTTTGTTTTCATACACCAAGTATACCACACCTTTCCTATTTTGTCAAATTCACCTTAATTATAACGTCTTTGTGCTTCACTGTTCTTTTCTCTGAGACAGACAGTGCAACGGTAGGCGTTCGAATTGCCACCGCCTTTGGTTGTGTGATTAAACACACGTTTGTTTGTTCCGTATCGTCTATCTTGAAATGGATGTTTGCAGTTACATGTCATAATCATCGAATTCGTCCTCGACTTCCTGAGAAACATCATTGAGATAGTCCTCATATGCTCTCATCTCTGCCTCTAGTGTTTCTTCGGTAGGCACAATACCCCGAACAAATACTAATTCGTTGTAAACAATGTCCTCAAGTGATACAGGCACAGATGTTGCCTTTCGTTTTACAGGACATACAGAACGTAGTAAGTATACCTGATATAATAGAACACCAGTTAGCATCAAATTGATACAAACCAATACTAATTTAATAAAATCAAGCATCATCAGGATTCCTTAAAATCTCACCTTGTTCAGACAGATAGCCAGCATCAATTAAACCTCTGGCTGTTCTACCATAGCTACCTTGCAATACCCATGCTCGGTCTGTCTTAACGAGTTCACTAAAAAATTCTAACACCTGTTCGTTGTTCATTTCACCAGATTCCCACATTATGATCTGATCAACAATATCTAATTGGTAAGCCATAATAACTCCTATTTGATAACCGTCACTAAAAATCCGGCCCATGCTGAAATTACTAACAAACCAATCAATTTTTTGTTCATACTTGTATCTTCTGGAACAAATGAAAACACAATTGTTGAACCTGTTATAAAACCAACTATAATTAGTAATGTATTGAGTAGCCAATTATACATCTATATCTCCTACTGTCGAAATAGCAAGTTTGATTTGGTGCCATGCTTTTCTGTTTGTCCTAATTTCCTCTTGTAACGTTTTTGCATAACGTAACGATTCTGTATTGGTTGATGTAACAGTGGTTTCCTGTTCCCATTCTTGAATAGCAGCATCAATAATTTGTATAGCTTGTTCAATCACCGTCATTTTTTATCCTGTTTCTTTCAACAACTTTGTTGATCTCTAACTTAACGCTGTGTAAACGTGCCTTGGTTTCACTCTCGACTAAATGAAGCAACAATGAACGTCCTAAATCTAACGTCTGCGTTTCCAACCACCGAAATACCTTCTCTAACTTATCTTCTGCTTCTTTCAATTGCTCTAGTTGCACTAACATGTTGGCTCCTTTGATTGAATAAAAACTAGTGTAGCTCCTATGCACCCTTGGAGTCCGTTTAACCCTTCATACGCGCTGGCACATTCAAGTATAAGAGACTAGCCAAATCCTACACTAGCATAGCTCATCGTCGTTCACTACTTTTGGCGTTTTGTCTTACTGTAGTAGTTTTAATACTGTCTGGACGCTATTTAAGTATACCATGACTTTCTCGATTGTCAAGAGCTGTCACGATCTTTTTTGAAGTGTCTGTGACTATTGATTCTATGCATGGTTCGACAAAACTCTGTGAGTATGTTCCTGCAATCATTACACAATCTTGTTCCTTCTGAACCGATTGTATATAGTTCTATGTGGTGTTGTGTCTCTTGTTCGTCACATGTATAACATTTCATATCAACGCCTTGCATATCGGTATTTCAATCTCTGCCAAAATGGTAAACGGTCAATGAGTAGCTTACCGTCTAAGTGGTCTATCTCATGTAGAATGACTCTACCTAACAAACCACCCACAATCTTGCGGTGTTCCTTACCCTTTTCGTCTAAGTAATGCACTACAAAATCTTTAGGACGTGTCACGGCTACTTGTAAATATGGAAAGCTTAAGCAACCCTCGACCATTGTTTCTGTTGGGCCATCCACGCTACTAATTCGTGGGTTAATCAAAACCATAGGGTCAATACCTGTTTTGTATGACGCAAGTATAATCTGTTCGCTGTTTCCAACTTGTGGAGATGCTAGTCCTATCCCTTCGTTAGCTTTCATTGTGTCAATCATGTCTTGTATAAAATAGTAGTGCAAAATTATAGCTTCACGTGGCACGTCTGTTGCTTTTTTCCGCAACACAGAAGCAGGGTATTTTACGATTGGTAATACGGCCATGATTTACTCCTTAATGTTATGTATCTAACAATTTAACATACGAGATTAGTCTACCCACTGCTCCTTATGGGTAGCGTTCCAAACGGATTGTTCCAAATCAGCCATAAAACCGTTCATTCTCTCTTCGCACACTTTATCGACTTTCCATGCTCTTACGGCTGCTCTAGCCGTGTAAACTACATCCCGTTCTTTTGCACTCATGGTGCTAGTAGCTAATAGTGGGCCTTTGCTCTGAAACCACAAATCGAAACCAACCATAGTTCCATTATCTTTTAGCCATATAGCACGTTGATAGTCATACTCTGTTTGTTCTGGTGTGTCATTTATGATGTCGTCTGACATATGATTTACTCCTTCACGATTTCAATTTGTTGGATAGGAACACCCAAAGTCCATATATCGTGGTCTGCTACAAACGCAACTTCCACATTTTTTCGATTGACTTTTTGAAGCACACCAACCCGATTGACATACTTTTTGTGTCTAGCTTTTCTCAATATCTCTGGATTGATTTTGACATGCTGACCAACAACTAAATCTTCTCGGCGTGCTCCACGTTCAAATTCAGGAGCAGTGCATCGTTCGCCACTCGAACCGATGTGTATTGCAAGGTTTTGCCATGCTCTGTTATGTCCGTAGCCTTCTGGTAGCATAGCATGTGCAATCTCATGCAAGATTGTATTCACAACTTGTGCGTCAACATCATGTGCTAGACGTGGAGACATACGAATTGTTTTGATATGATACATACACTTGGCTCTGACGGATGTCATACTGGTTCGACCAAATTCAAACGACCACCCCTTTTCAAGCAGTCCATACACACCCATCAAAGCAAATGCTTTTTGTTCGATTTCTGTTTTTGTCATACTACATACTCCCTAAACGTCAGTTGCGATATACGTCTATTATAAGACGTATTCGCTAGTTCTGCGTCTGATTATATCCTGCGTCGAATCGAAATGTGCTAACTTTGATTCAAACCCCCATGCAATACATGCGTCAAATTGACGGTTGAAATTCTCTATATGATCTAAGGAAGCCACGCGAATATACAACGTGCCATCATCCGTCACCACCCCACGCACACAATCATCAAACACATGGCCCTTGTTTAGAATCTGTATTGCATGTGATTGGCATGATTCATAAATCTGTTTTGATTTTGTGTCGTATGTGAGTTTTCTCATAGTGAGTTATCCTAGATGATAGGGTTTAGTTGTTCCCATCCCTCTTGCTCTAGCATTCTGATAAATAACACCAACTCTGGATTAGGCACACCGTAAAAATCTGCGATTGTTACCTGATCGTTATCAACTGTTTTAACAACTTTATGAAATTCCTGTTCGTTATCATTATCATAACCACCATATACCTCAAATTGTTTTGCCATTGTCTTATCCTTCCTAACTCAAGTATAGCACAGCTTTTGTAATTGTCAAATTTCACTTGATGTTTGTTGATGTCAATCAAGTTCTGTCATTGAATCTATATTGATGTCTGTCTCGTGATCATTCTCACGTGGTTGCCATTCACCGTCTAAAGAATGGCAGTAGGCAAGGTCTTCGGCGTCGTGTTCGTTGTCTGCCTCAACTTCTATGGTTTGAAATCTATATCTAGTTTCCATCATTTCTATTTTGTATTTAGACATGACTGCTGCTCCTTAATAGCTTTAGGCTATTGACATCTACTTTAAATAAATGTCTGTTTGACGTGCTGTGTGTCAGTCTAGTGTGTATTTTTCTGATTCAGCATATACTACACCTGATGTATAGCTGTTATTCCACGTTGTAGCGTCTTCGCTGTTTGGTGGGAACAAATTTCTTTGCCATTTCATAGGAACAGGTAGCAAAGGTATAACAGTAATATATCCCGCCCAAAATGCACGTTCAAATATATTAGTGTGTATTCGGTTCAATTCAGCTCTACTAATTCCACGTGTTCTCATTACCTGTTATTCCTTATTGTAATGGTTTAGGTTTGTGTCACTCAATCAAGATTGTATCTACTCGTGGTCGTAACCGTCGAACCATTCACCAGATTCGTGTGTGCCGTGTTACCTATGTTAACGTGCTCGACATGACCTCAAGTTTTCCAAAACCACGCCAAAGCAAATAACGCATAACACTAGACCGTCATAATATCTTGATTTACCGTCAATGCTCTTGTTGCACTGGTCACAGTGTTCCATAAACTTTTACCTCCTGTTAGCCTGTTATGCTGTCCATATTTTTAAGCTGTGGCCTCGTATGATGCTAGATAACTTGTTACTAATATATGTCAGTTTATGTTGTGCGTCAGTCCAAACAAAAATCTCTTTACAGCCGTTGTGCCATGCTCCTTTACTAACCACATAGCCGCATTGCTCAGCCACATACACAAGCTGTTCGAATGCTTGTTCTGGTGTGTCATTCGTGCTTACTTCGGCTTCCCCTATACCGCCTATAACTATACTGCGTTTTCCGTTTCGCTCAAGTTCAGTCTGTCTAGCTAAAGCCTGTTCAACTGTGGCCCCAACCCAATTTTTATACTGGTTAGACTCTCCTGTTTGACCTAAGCAATAACTTTCTGAGCCTATTTTACCACATTGCTCATGTGTGGCAAGGTATAAACAACTCAAGCATTCTTTTTTTAAATCGGTCTGTGCTGTATTCATGACGTGTTATCTCCTGTTAGTCTAGCATGTATCTAACGTGTGTCTAACCTGTTGTTAGCTTGTTTTTAGTCTATCTGTAACTATAAATAAAACCGCCGGAACACGTGAACCCTCCATAAGCGTCTAAATGTCGTTCTCTGTTCTGCTTAGTGTCTTTGCTCTCTATCCGCTTGTGTAGGATGTCAGAAGGCGTATTAGGATAGAGTAAATACAGTGTGTTCGTTTCTTTGTCTTCAATGGCTACGCACTCTTCCCCTTCTGTAAATAGGTGCTGTGCGCCTTTACCTGCTTCTATCCATCCTTCAACATCAACAAAAGAGATATTGTCTTGGTGTGTCTTTCCAGCTTTGTCTTTCCAATAGCCTCTTGCATCTGTGCTGCTGTCTGTTGGCACATACAATGTAAGCATCTCTCTATACCTCCTGTTTGACGGGCCTTGCCACCCGTCATGGCTTTTACTGCCCCTTGCGGGGCATGGCTCAAGATTATATGACTAAATCAAGTGCGTTGTACGACTTCAATACTACAACAAGTGCATCCCCAAAATTGGCATCACGAGAGCTGATACGTATCTCTCGTTCATAAGTATCGGGTGTGCCGATGATAGTGCGAACAGTGCCAACGTCAACGGTCTTAACTTCATAGATGTTAAATTCAGTTTTCATGGTGTGTTGTCTCCTGTTTTAGTGGTGTCTGTTTAGAAGCCGTTACGCTCTATGTATACCTTTGCTTGTGTCTCTGTCTCAAACCATAGAACACTGTTCCTTGTCCTAGCAAGCCACTGTATACCGTCGCGCTCAATCCTACCTCTTACCTTACCTTCTACTGTAAACGTCTGTCTATGGCTACCTTCTCGAATCCACTGCGCTCTTTCTGTGGTTAGTGTATTCATATTGTAGCGGCCTCCGGTTGTAACACACGCTCAAATTTAAAACCCATCCCGCGTAATGCTGTTACGTCTGCTGCAATCAGTGTCTTACGGCCTGTTAGCTGTCTGATGTTCTTTACGTGGTCGAGTGGGTAACAGTGGACATTGCCGTAGCTCTCTCTGGTATAGTATCTAATCGTTTGCATTGTGGTCTAAGCCTCGTTGGTTATATCAATCGCATTAGGAAACATCGTGGTAGCAAGCTGCTTGCTGTGGTAGCCTTTCAAGACTGTTTCAAAGTTACGTATAATACTACCTGCATGGTCTAGGTATACCTTGTCGTTACGTGAGTCCTTGATGACCTCGTATCTAATCACTGTAGTATCTCCTATCTGATGTGTAGTAGCAACCAGACCTTAATAGGCTGTGCTACTCTGTAGGGTATCAGCTTTACCCCGCGTTCCCCGTCAAGCCTCTCAATCAGTCTGTATGCTAGTGTTGCCATACCTCAAGTATGCCTTAAGCCTTACCCTTGTCAAGAGCTAGATAGAGATAGTATAAAATGAGTTGTAACCTATTGGGAGTAAAGAAGTTATATCATAATTCTGCTGGGTTAAAGAAAAGTGATAGACAAATGTCTAATTGATTCGCTTACTCCTTATAGTATGCGAACACCAACCCCAATTGATAGCACTAGGTTAGGGGAGGGGGGTTAATTCTCAGACCATTTTAAGGTAGTCAATTCCTGTATAGCTCACTACCGACACACGACAGGGTAAAATTCCTATAATGAGTTCGTCTTTCGACGAATACGAGAACCCTTTTGACCCCATTCCGAGTAGCACGTATATCGTGCAGAGCCACAAATCCTCGTTTGTGGTGTAGACACCCATGTTGACACATAATTTGACACAACTAACTATAATAATAACAACAGGTTATGTCCATAAGTTTACAATGTATGTCCAAAAGGTTTACAATACAAAAACTTTACTATATACTACTAAAAAATACAAATAACGATGGGTGTTGAAAACCTAATGCCAGGGTCTAATGCTCTTCCCCTCTCCCACATAATACTTCAGTATTGCTAGGCACTGATCCTCGTCAGTGCTACATAAAAGATGTTTTATATTTACCTAAAATTCAGACTAAATGTAAACTACAGTTTACATATACCTAGAATCTCAATCAAAAACTAAACTGCGCTTTATATTAGAGCAGCATGCCAAGTGCTGCGTAATACCTCTGTATTACTAGCGACTGTCTAAACAGTCGTGCATAACTACTATATTATTATACTATAGCTTAAGCTATAGTATAATAATTAATATAAGGGGTGCCTGAGAGCCAGTAGAGGCTCGAAGGCTTTAAAAGATAGACTACTGTATAGTAGTCATTAGATTAGTTATTTCTTTCTTTTGGAAAGGGGGTTATAGGGGGAAAACCTTTTCTTTCAATTCGAACTGACGACGATCAGTTCTGAAGAATGCACACATTCTGAGGATCGAGCCACGGTGCCAGAATTTTTGGGCGATTTTTTCTCCGCATTGAACCTACCTAATCTCCGCGTCACGCACAATGTTGACGGACTGAGAAGTATCAGTCCTGAGTAATATTCCGTATTGCGATATATTTGAGAAAAAAGTTTTAGGAGGGGGTTGAAAAAGTAGTCCTGAAAGTCTTATTATATAAGTAGGAGTTACAAATTTTTTGTATGACTAGAGATAGGATGTGTGAGTTCTAACTATAACCTGTTTCAAGGGTTACAACAACGAGTCTCGCACCACAGTTTGAACGCCCTGGAAGAGATGAGTATACAATTCAGTATTACTAAGTATCGTTAAGTAACTGAACGGGAGGTTTAAGGGTCTTCAGCCTTCTAACCCGAATAGAAAAAAGGCCCCTTATTTTTAGCGGTGCAGCATGGAGTCGGTAGCGACTTAATTGACATGCGACGCAGACAGATCGGCAGGGATAGTGAGGATTGAAGGAACTGCCTCTAATGCGTGTTCCTCACACTAGTTGAGTCAAATCAACCACCGTGTTTTTGTAGCTGACCTGCCATGTGTAGGCACAGTTCCGGCGCCGTTTTCGCTACAGAGAGCGTCGTCAGCAGTTTGGGTGCAGACCCAAGTAGTCCAGGGCGGTGAGCGTAAGACGTTACGCCAATATTGATCGAGCTGATGTGTAAACCACAAAGCCGATCTGGTTTCTCAGGTGTATCTTCGTTTATTATGAGCGTCTGAGATTCTCGCCGTCTACTTTTACGTAGGTAAGTCCTAGATGTTCTGTATGGCAACCCTTGAGGAAGCTGTTCTTACCGTAGCTCGGAGACTCTAGGCCCTATTTTATTACGGACAAAAATATGAAGCTGACTAAAATAGTTTATGATATAGTGTTAGGACTAGCTATATCGGCGTGGCTATTTTTGCCAGCAATAATTGTCGTAGATTATACAACACACGTAGATGTCACACCATACGAACTGATACAAACAGTTCATACGCAAAATACTATTCAGATTGTTTCCAAACGTGAATTTGAATCAGGAGCTTCTACAGCTTGGGCGGTAGCCAAAGATGAGAAGTTCATTTATTTTGTAACAGCAAAACATTCGGTTGGTGGTGAAATGGTTTTGAGGTTATTTTCTCACCACAAAGCCGAAGCACTTGAAATTCCGGTATTGGATGTATATACTCATGCATCGAAAGATGTAGCCATTGTTGTGATCGAACGTCACGAGAATTTAGCTTGGATTGATACCGATCTTGATTTAGTTTCAGAACAACCACAAGTCGGTGATCCTGTAGCAATGGTTGGATATCCTATCGGTTACGCACGAATTCGTTCTACAGGTTATGTTAGTTACGTGACAGACAATGAATTGATGGTTCAAATAGCAGCCGCCCCAGGTAATAGCGGATCGGCTGTAATTAACGAAGCAGGAAAAGTAATCGGAATTCTGAGTCAAGGTTGGCATGACAGTATGTTTGGTGTTGCTCAACATATGTGGGTCATTGTGCCAGCCGATATCATTCAAGAGTTACTCGATTGGTATTTTATTCAAGACTAACACAGGAGGTTGATATGGGTAACATTGTTGCTGTTGTTGTTGTTGCTGTAGTTGTGTATCTCGTATACAAGTATTATCATTAATGAAACCTCGTGACCTCTTCGATCTCAATCGTGATGGTGAGTTGTCAGCCGCAGACCTTCAACAAATTGCGAAGGATGCTAAGAATGCTGCCAAATCACTGATTAAACAAACATCAGGTTGGGATGGAAGAAAGTTTATTCATGGGTTGAATATTTTTACAGGTGCAAGACTTGGTAAGTTTCTACATCATGTGTATCAAAACTTTATTGTTGCAATTATTGTTGCAGCCTTACTGTTTGGCACTGGTTATGCTAGAGGTTGGAAGAGCAAGCCAATCAACTTTGGTCAACGGGAACAGTCAACCGTCATTATCGCTGTTGACAAAGACACTGGCAAGAAGCACGAAATTGTTATTCGCACTGATGGGTCAGGCACTTTCGACGGAGAACCAATTACACAAGGTTTGGTTCCTGATCTGAAACCTTACGGTATTCATCTGAAACCAAAACTTGCGGTTGGTGTTTCAACCACCGCAGGGCCAGTTGCCGGTTTTGCTATTGAAACGGCTCATTGGAACAGGTTGAATTTAGATGTGCTTTACTTTGTGCCTGACATTTTAGGCGTTGGAGTATCCTACGACATCTATTGGCGCAAAGGCGTGAAAATTGAAAATAGTGCCGCAGGCATCGGTGCTACCTATTCTCTATCAGATGGCACACCTGGGGTTGTATTCTATTGGACAATTTCATTCTAAAATCAACTAATGACGCACGACGACCACGAAAGCAGTCAAAGCGAAAAACTTACACATGCAATAACTGTAAGGAACATTGTATGTTTGAGAAGTGGGAACGTGATGATGCAAATCGGCTAGCCAAAGTGTGTGGCACGTTCAAACGAATTATTTGGAAAACGTGTAGATGGGGTAATAGATATGGCAAACGAAGATAAGATTGAATTGACGATGCAAGATTGGATGGAAGTCAATACGAAAGTTCAATCAGCCGTTGATAGTATTAACGAGATCAAAACAAATCATCTACCTCATCTCGAAGTTGCAGTTGAGACTGTTGATGCACGAGTCGAAAAGTTAGCCGATAAATTTGATGGTCGTCCGTCATGGGCTGTCATGTGGATTATCACATCATTAACTGCTATGGCAACGACATCAACAACATTGCTTGTTCGAACGTTAGTTTTAGGGCCATAATGATTTTATGTAAGGTGTGCAAAGAAAAACGAGAGATTGGTGAAGTTGAAGTTCGTATGGTCAAACGTATTGGTGATAATGAATTGGTTGGTTGGGTATGTGAGGACGAAAAATGCCAAGATCAAGTGAGCAGGAACAGCGATTTGCAGATCGTTTATCAAAGCTGAAGCAAAAGTTTCAAAACATGCGTTGGATGCAGGGCAAGTCAGAAAAAGAACTACTGGCTGAGTTGCTTTTTCGAGAATGGCAACAAGCAGACAACGCAGATGAAGGGCTTGGGTCTTTACTTGATGTGGTTGCTGCAAAACCTAACACATCAAAAGAGATTACAAAGGAAGAGAAACAACGAGCTGCTAGTGATTTAGCGTTTATCCGTCAACGATTTATGAAGTATCAGGATGAATTCGAACTCAATGGCAGCACAGATATTGGTGATCTCAGAAATATCATCTACTATGAAATGCTTGTTCGAAGCATCCAGATGAGTATTACCGGAGACTTCGATAAATATAACAAAAGTAAGATAGATGCATTGAATGATGCGAACAAAGCTCTTTTAGATTTGAAATCCAAACTCGGTATTACAAAAGGTCAACGTCAGAAAAAAGGTGAATCTGCTTTTCAGAATTGGGCACGAATTAAGCAAGATGCCAAAGACTATATGTTGAAGCATCGAGATGAGTTTATGTGGAAATGTAAGTCATGCGGCACGTTTCATTTCATGTTACGACGACACACAGCTTTTGACGAGTATGGAGTGATTTGGAATCAGCAGATTATTGATTATGTCAATGAAGGCGTATTAACATTACGGCAGGCTGCTAAGATTCTTGAAGTATCGCCTATGTATTTACAGGATGTATGTAAGAAAAAGAATATCTCTTTGAAGGTAAAAGATGATGCGTGAGCGAGAAGTTTTATCTGAAGAGGATTGGGCATTACTTGAAATTATGCACTCTCCTACAGATTTTGTTCCGTTCATTGTTCCAAAGAACTTTCGAAACCCTCGGAATTGGTATGAGGATGAGCCATTTCATATCCGCACATACCAAAAGTCGTTGTTAGGTTTTGACTATTTGTTGGTAGATGATCCTGACCGCACAGACGCAGAAAACTTTGATGATCGAGTCGCGTTAGGTCAACTCATAGGTCGTGGTGGTCGAACCTATGGTAAGACAATCGCGTTAGTTGATTTTGATAATATCCAAGAAGTGTTAATGCGGGATGGAGCCGAGCATGTGTTAGCTGGCTACAACACAGAAAAGCTCAAAGGACGTTTTGAATTTATTGCTAAGTATGTTGAAGAACATCCACTGTTTCGGCTGTTTCATAATGAAGGTAAGATTGACCCTGTTAATCGTTCATTGAAAACTATTTCATTAGCTAACGGTCACATCACATACGGTGTGATTGAAGGTCAAAAGAATCCAGGCGATCAATTTCTTGGGAAGCATCCTGAGAAAACGACGTTCGAAGAAATGCAAATGTTTTCATCAGAAGCATGGATGAAACACGTCGATGCTCGTTCTGAACTTGGATGTATTATCCGAGGTAGTGGTGTTCCTGATGGTCGAAGAGATACGCCATTTCATGATATGATTAATGATCGAAATATGACTCGTATTTGGTATTCGTCGTTTGTGAATCCAAACTACACTAAAAAACGTGACGCTGAACGTGCAGAGTTTTATGGTGGCCGACACACTCACGGTTATCGAACAAACGTTCTTGGTCAAGAAGGTGATGTTGCCAGTGGTGCGTGGGATATGGAAGACATAGAAGCCTGCGAGAACGGTAAACCGATCAAGCTGTTTGAAATCAATAAAGTGAACTACCCTATTTTTAAAGCTGATCCAGATCGTGTATTTATCATGTCAGCACCGGCTTCAATGCCTCTTCGAGTTATCGCAACAGATATTGGTCGAGCACCCACAGAATGCGGTATATGGGCTTGGCAAGTAAAGAATGAAAAATGGGAGTTGATCTATCGTGTCAAGATGAATGGTCTTGTTCATTACCAACAAGCATTTGTTCTTGATTATTTGGCTGACTTCTTTAATGCAGCTACCATCGGGATTGACGCAACAGATGGTTTAGGTTTATCAGTTGCCGTCGAATTGATTGATGAGAATCAAACTGAGTTTAAAGGTAAAAAGTATTATAAACGTGTTCAACCAATAAATTTTAGTGGTAATGTAGAGATCGGATTTGAACGTGGAGAAGATGGTGACATAAGGTTTGAGAAAGGTGAACCCATCCCAATCAAACAACACATTGATGAAGCAATGTGGAAACGCGGATTGGCATGGTTTCATGAAGAACGATTGAGCTTGCCGATTGACGACGAACTAAAGACACAGTTTCAAGCTGAGTTGGCTGTTCTTGGTCAAACAAAGTATATATTTCAATCGCCTCTTCCGAATCACGTTATCTCAATGTTCAAAGTGTTTCTTCGAAGCGTTCAGGTATTAGAACCTGATAAGACACCAACACGACGGCAACAAAAGCCGTGGCTTGGTGCATGGCTTGGCTAGGAGGATGTATGTCAGAAGCAAATGAAGTTACCAAGCATGGTTCTGTGGTTCTTGGTGATCGATTGCAAAATATGAAGTTGGTGTTAGCTGCACAGGTTCAAAATATTGTCGATTCGTTGAATCCACGATCTGACAAAGAATTGATTGCTGAAACAGACTATTATGCACAGGTTCGAGATTCATACGATATCTGGCATCGTGGTGGTGATAATATTGTTTCGAGTATTTTAGATGCACAAGTCCAGAGTGCTACGTTCTATGGTGCAGATGTTGATGTGCTTGGTAACGATGATCTTCGGAAGGTATTTCAACACTGGAAAGACTACGTTGTGAATGATACAATCTCGACGTTGCCTACTGGACTTGAAGCCGTAGAGCACGAATGGTATACAGAGTATTGGACAAGTAGTATGCCTATCCTGTATTGTGTGTGGGAGAAACGTCAAATTCCTGGGCTTGGTCGCAAGCAATGGTGGCTTCCAACAATTATGTATGTTCCAAACTCGCATGGGATTGGTGTTAAAGCTAGTCCAATGTTGGGTGACAAACAATACTTTTTTCGGGAAATTGAAGAAGATGAAAAACCAGAAAATGATCAAGGCACTGGTTTGTTTCAGGATGATGAAGATTTCCAAAAGCAAAATCGGTTTCAGGTTCGTCCGATTGCTACTGACGAACATAAAAATCTACCACTTGATCCAGAACGTCACACGTTCTACCCTCGAACGATTGGAGCGAGAATTAGTGACAAGTTTCCTGTGCCATTTTTGTATCATCGAAATATTGCGAAGCTTGTTAAACTCAAAAAAGCTTTACGTCGAAGTGATTATCGAACAGCCGTAGGTATCATCAATGATATCTTACTACTCAAGAAAGGTAGTAAAGAACTCACTGAGAGAGGCATCATCTACGGAGCTGAAGAAATGCAGGCGTTCCAAAATCTTCTTGAAAGTCGTTTAGCAAATACTGGCGTTCTTGGAACGACATATGATACAACGGCTGAGCATGTTCATCCTGACGTTGAATCTATGATGAGTAAAGAAAAGTATGAAGAGGTTGATAACGACATTCTCATTGCTCTTGGTTTGTTAACGTTGACCGGCGAGGGGGAACAGCGCCGAGAAGTTCAACTTAACCCAAAAGGTTTGATTCTTGAGGTTGAGTCTGCACGAAAAGTTTTCAAAGACATAATTGAAAAAGACCTTTACTTAGAGTTTCGTAGACGAAACGCTCGTCTGTTAACTGGTGAATTTGACCGACTTGTTTATTATCAAAAACCTATGAATATTTGGTTGTCTGTAGAAAACAAACGTATCATGCGTGTATTGTATGATCGTGGTTTGATTGGTAAGAGAGATGTGATTGGATCGTTGACGACGCTTGATCCTGATGTGATGCGTCAACATCGAGTTGATGAGAAAGAGGCAGGAGATGAAGACACATTCTATCCTCCTGTGATCCAAAATATTGAAAAAGACCCTGACGATTTAACCAATCCAAACGGTAGACCAGACGATACTAATGTTGATGATATTCAAGACACACAAGATCGTGATGAGTAATTAGGAGAACTTTATGTCACAGGAGCAGATACTTACAAATATTAGTGTTAAAGAAGCTTCCGAAGCTGTTCAAGATTTTGTTAATGAGATTTTTGAGTCAGGCGAATGTCGTCTTGTTAGTCCGACAGATTCAGAAATTACAGCAGCTTCAAAGATTCTTGGTATTGAGTTTCCGAATGATAACTTTCATATTGTTGAAGGGGTATTTTTAAAAGCCAATAAAAAGAATCGAAACGGACATTTTTTATCTGGTGAAACCGTTCAAGAGGGTTTGCAGTCTCTTCCTTTTACTCCGGTTAATCTCAATCATCAGTTTAATCATCCAATTGGTTTTTACATGAGTGCTTCTTTTAATTCAGTCACTAGTCAAGTCACAACTCGTGCATTGATTTGGAAACATCGTTTTCCGCAAGAAGTGGCTACGATTGAACAATGGATTGAAGAGGGGGATGCAGGGCAGTCATTTGAACTGACCTTTGGAAAACGTGCATTACGTCGTGACACAGGCGCAATCGAACTTGAAAATGTAACATTTAGAGGCGGGGCTATTCTTCGACGTAGTAGAGCCGCAGAACCGGCTAGTAGTGCCGATATTACTGCTGCATTTAAGGAATGTTCGATTGTTTATGGAGGAATTGAAACTATGGCTTCTTTAGGCGAATCCATTTCTGAAGACGAGAAAGCTAAATTAGCTAGAGTCAAAGAGAATTTAGACGACGACGCAAAAATAGCACGTCATAGTTTAAATACGGTTGAGACTCTTTTAATGGAGGCTCAATGCCCTACTTGTGGCGGAAAGTATAATGATGTTGTATCACTTGACGTAGAAAATGAAACTGCGTTAATGCGCTGCTCAAACTCTGGTTGTGCAAGTTTTCATACACCAGAGTCTCGTCGTAGACAAAGAAAGAAAGAGCAAGAGGGCGGTGTGTTTACAGTTAACTACAGCCTGAAAACGGCTACTATTGAATCACAGGAGGAAGTTAGCATGTCTGAGAAAACGAAGAACGAAGATAAGACTTTTACGCAAGCTGAGGTTGATGAGATGAAGGCTGATGCTGTTGCTGAAGCTATTAAGAAACATGATCTTATTAAAGAACGTCGGGCTGAACTTGGAGATGTTGCGAAGGATTCCAAAGATGCTGATTTGTTGAACGATAGTGTGTTTTCTTCTTTGCAGAAAGATAAGCAAATTGCTGATTTGGAAGCTGAGAATAAAACTTTGAAAGAGAAGGTAAAGGCTTCTGATGAAAGTTCAGAACAAGCCGAAGAAGATGAGTCTAAGGAATCAGACGAATCTGAAGAAGCAGAATCAGATGAAGCTGGGGCTGCTGAAGGTTCTTTGTTAACGGGTGGAGGAATGCCCCAAAAAGGTTCTAATCCAGTTGTTGAACGAATGGGTGAAGTTATCACTCGTGCAAAACGTTAACAATTGTTAATAGAGCGATTAGTAGTTTAACCGGAGGTTATGAAAATGGCTAGAGCTTTTTTTCCAGAACTAAGCGGTGGTATGATTGCCACATTGACGATTGCTGATCCTGACGCTGTGTTGGCTGTTGCAGAAGCACAGGTGTTTATCAGCGGTAATAATGAGGTTACTCCTGTTCCTGCAATTGGTGGTGAGGAACCTGTTGGTCAATTGATGGTTGATGTAGCTGCTGGCGAAGGTCGTGGTGGCCCTGATGGAGATCAGATTTCTGTTCTTCTGCTTGGCTATGCCTTGATTCTCACCAGTAAGGTGACTTCAGGTGAGGAACCTGCTGCTGGCGATATTGTGTATGTTGATGTTGATAAGAATACGTATTCGAACGACGCTACTGGTAATACGAGAAAAGGTCTGTGTCTTTCGGCAACTGCCGCAGGCACCAGAATTCTTTTGCAGTCGTAAGACTGAGCAAACTGAAGTATGTATTAAGGAGGTTTACATTATGGGTAAGACGACTGAACAACTTTCTCTCGAAGCCAGAGTTCAAGAGCTGTCTGATGTCTATGGTTACGATCTGAAGACAGAAGAGTTGGCAGCTTTTGACAAGCTGATTGAAGAGAATGCTAATGATCCTATGGTTCTCGCTCAGTTGATTGGTGAGCCTATTGAAGATCGCAAAGAACACGTCGGTTTTGCTCGACGCTTGCTTCTCCCTCGCACGATTCGTCGTGGTGAGAATGCAGAGTTCCCTGCGGCTCCTGGCGAAACTGATGGTGAAGCATATTGGATTGGTTCGGACTCTGAAATTCGTTCCCGCAAAGTAACGCTCGGCACGAATAGCTTTGATGTGCGCCTGATGGTCACTGAAGAGCTTGTCATTTCACTGCATGACATTCAGAATTCAAAATTTAATTTTGTGCCTACGTATCGCGCAAAGCTGACTACGATGATGAATAAACTCGAAGATTTTGAGTTGATTCAGCTTATCGAAGCGGCTGCAACCGGCCCTGGTGCTTTGACGCCTCCTGCCGGAGCTGCATGGACGTGGGATTTGTTTAGGGATGCATGGGCAGTTGTTGATCCTTTCTTCGATCCAGCATGGATTCTGGTGAAGAGTGATGAGTATTTTAAGACGCTTGATTTTGTTGATGCTTCTGGCAATCCGAAATTTACTGAGGAAACTCGTGAAGATCAGATTCGTCGTGGTGTTGTGGGTCGTCTTGGAACTGCAACTGTCTTAAAGGTAAATGGTGTGTTGTCCGTTGATGGTATTGAAACTCCTATCATGGCTGATGATGTAGCTTACATGGTAGCCAGACCCGATCAGTTGGGTTATTTTGCAACTCGGCTGATTGAAGGACGTAGGCGTATTGCTCGTGCAACTCCGTTTACTGTTCAGCCTGGGCCTGGGGGTAGAAAGAGTCTTCATTCCTCAATGTATGCTGTGCAGGAAGTTGGTCAGGTAATCGCCAATAACAAGCATGTGTTGAAGATTACCATTGTGTAAATTTAGCTGACTTACATAGGAGGGTGATTGTTACCCTCCTATGTAAAAAGCTTTACACAAGTTAAGAGTAGTATCGAAAGTGTAGTTGGAGGGAATTCCTATGTCTATTAATATTCGTGCTGTGGGTGAAGTTGCTGATGGTTCTGTGACGGCTTCTAAGCTTGCCACTGGTGCTGTTGATCTTGGAACTGATAAAGTGACAGGTGAGGCTCCTACTAGTAAAATCGCTGCTGATGCTATCACAAATGCAAAGATTGCTGCTGGCGCAGTTGATACTACCGAGCTTGCTGCCGATGCTGTTACGAATGCAAAGATTGCGGCTCTTGCTGTTGATACTGCCGAAATCGCTGCTGATGCAGTAACCAACGCTAAAATTGGTGCGGGTGCTGTTGATACTGCCGAAATCGCTGCGCTTGCTGTTGAAACGGCGCAACTCGCTGCGGGTGCTGTAACCGATTCGGTTCTTGCAGATGATTCAGTGGTGAACTCGAAATTGGCTGATTTAGCAATTTCAACTGGTAAGCTTCAGAATAATGTTGTGACTCTTGCAAAGTCTGATGAAGATAGTCGTCTTCGTCCGTTTATCGGTGATGAATCAACTGTGTCGATTGTAGGCACAACTGAAACCGAGATTAAGGCGTTTAAACTTCCGAAGGGAACAACTCAGAAGTTTAAACCGAAGAAGATGCGTGTATTTGCAACGTTGAAGACAGACAATGTTGCGTCTGCTGCCGAATTAACAATTTATTTGGATGCAGAAGGCACTTCTCGTCTAACTTTAACGTCTACTTCGCTGACCGAAGAGTTGGTAAGTGGCGAGTTTGATTTGTCTGATCTTACGGATGGTCGTCATGATGTCAGTATTCGTCTGCGTTCATTAGGTGCTGCTGATCAAGCAACCAATGATTATGTAGATATGATGATTGTTGTCGAAGTCTAATTCTGCTATGGGGGAAGGAGCAATCCTTCCCCCATTCGCAAAGGTATGGTAAGGGATGGATACAATAATTGAGAAAGGCGATACCTTTGTTTTAGAGGCTGCTTTATTTAGCGGTGCTCATGCTGTTACTGGACTAACAATACCGTATAACGTAGTTGATAGTCTTACTGATGGACTTATCGAGAGTGGCACACTGAATGAGATAGGTGGCGGTATTTATAGTAAACCTATCGTCTTTAATACACTTGGTCAATTTCGTCTTGAAGTTCTTGCACCAGGAGTATTTGGAACACAGATTCAAGCAGTGATTGTTCGTGAAACACAATCGAAACTTGATACGCTGACCACCCTAGTAACAGAGATTTTTGATGTAACTGTTCGAGATGTTGAACGAACGTTTGAATATGATGCCGAAGGTCGTGTATCAATTGTTAATTTAAAGTTTGGAGATTTTGTTACACCAGTTCGAGAAGCCAGAATTGTTTTTACTTACAATCCTGATAACACAGTTGCAAAAATGACGATTGAGGAAATATAATGGCTGACCAACCCTTAACACAACCAATTTTACTAGCTACTGAAGGTCATGTATTTTATCCTCCTATTTTTGTGGCACAAACAGCACCGCCGAGCATAACAAGGTCAGGACTTGCGGGGCCATTTCGTCCGTCTGCATCCTCTAAGGTTTCAAACGGTAATTAAACTTTTTAGAAAGAGGTAACTACAATGAATGGATTTTTCATTAACGGAATAAAAACCGTAACGTCAGATACGTATACGTTATTGTCAGATAAGTCAGGACAAATTTATATACAACATGTTCCTGTGGTAGCAGAAGATATTAAGTATGCAAAGATGCCAACGGATACTGATGCTGCGACGTTTTGGGCAGACCCAACAATTCATACATTCAAATTCTTTTTTGAACTTTAATTTTGCTTTTTTAACTGATAGGAACTATTATGCGTAGAAAATTTGTGTTTAATCCACTTGAAGGCACTTTTGATTTATCGACTGCTGATGATACGTTAGAGCGCGTTGATACTAATGTATTTGAAGCAGCTCAAGATGGTGTAGAATATTTTGCCCCTATACAGTATGGTGGTCGTTTTGGCGACGTATTTAGACAGTATTTTACGATTGCTGATGTTGCGCTAGGTGTTGCAGCAACAATCGCTCTTGGTTTGACTCCTAACGATGTTTTATACGTTGGAGGTTATGTTGTTGAGGCTACATCGGGTGATAAAATTTTGATAGGCACTGGTTCTGGAAACACCGCTAGTAACCAAGGTATTCATGTTCAAGTTCAGGGTGCCAATCTAGTGATTGATCCTAATGATGCTTTAGATTGGGATAGTGGTTTTTGTTGGATTGACTATACGAAAACTCCGTAAGGCTAAATCATGCCAATAGGTCGAGCAAATACACATCAGGTTCCTAGTTTGTTAAAGTTTTCACCAGAGAAGACAGGTGTTGTTGAGACAGTTGAGGCTGCTAACTTAAATGATATTCTTGCAGCTAATACTCTTGAACAGAAGTCAGCCCGTCCTCATAATATTAAGAAAGTAAATCCCTCGTAAGGAGTTAGTATGTCAACAGCAATCTCAACAATACGAGAAAACGTTAGAGCCGCTATTGACGATATGGCGCAGTCTACAAGCGATCAGTTTATAGGTGACGGTTCTACAACTCAAGTATCACTTACTGAAGTTAATATTATTATTGATGGTAATGGAGAAGTTGAAGAAGTAACTAATAATGGTGTTCCGACAACCGCTTATACCATTGATGTAAATCGTGGATGGATTACTTTTGATGTGGCTCCTGCAAACGGGAATGAAATTATTATCAAGTATCAGTTTTTTAAGTCATACTCGAATGAGGAACTTGATAAAGCTATACGTCTTGCTGTAGGAAAACTAGTATTATACGGTTTTGCAACTTGGACACTCACCGATCCAGATACGATTAGTGCAACGTTAAGTCTTGGGGAACAAGCTTTAACTGCAACTGTGGGTGCGATTATTTTAAATCCGTATCTTGTGTTAAGTTTTACTACCGGAGAAACACGATTCTCAAGTCGTAAAACTGGACAGTCTGGTGAGGCACTAATTAAAGATGTAATTGCTACTGCAAAAATCTCTGGTGTGAATAATGATTTTTACATCAATGTTGCAGGTATAAACAATCATCGAACTCTCGATGGACAAGAGATTGAATATAATGTTTAATCGACGGCTTGTTAGAAATATTCGAGATCGAGTTACCAAAGACCTTGAACGTCGTATGCTAGTTTATTTGCCAGGAGGATTTACTATTGATCCTGTTGGTGGGTTTGATCCAGTAAATAATTCTGCAATAGATGTTTCTGCGTCAGATAATGCATCTGGACAAATTGAAGGCAATAGAACTCGTATCTCAATCCCATGCACGTTTCGAGAGTTACGTGGTGATTCAAAGGTTCGAAGAGGTCTTGGAAATATCGAGCAAAGCACTATTGTTGCATTCTGTGATTCTAAGTTTAGAGATATTTTGAAAGCTGGGGTTCGGATTGTGATTAGTGATCTGGATTATGAAGTTTACACAGATGAGACAGGCAGCATGTTGATTCGTGACGTTCGTGATCCTAACCACGATTTGAATAGAGTTGAAGTGACACTTGTTCAGAAAATTGTTTAATGTTACGATTCCGTGGCAATGCTTCAGATGCGATTACGAAGAATAACGCAATGCTACAACGCTTGGGTGTTGTGAAACAACAAACAGCAAACAAAGCAGGTTCTATAGGCGCACAGGGCGCAAAACGGATGTTGATTGCGTCGTATGTAGGGATTGAACGTCCGTCAGGACGCTTAATATCTAAAATTAGGGCCGAAGTTATTCGACCTGGGGCTGTAGGGGTTGGAAAAATACGAGGCCCAGGTAGGACTGATCCTGTCTATATGAGGATACAAGAAGTTGGTGGTGTGATTACACCTAAACGAGCTTCATTGTTAATTTTTAAGTATGGTGGACGACTATTTAAGGTTCCCACGGTTCGGTTGACCGCAAAACGATTTTTTACATTAGGGTTTGAAACAACCCTACCAGATGTTCGTCGAATTGCGAGTCAGGGATTTACAAAAATTGTAACAGGTAAGGTTATTTAAGTCATGGCAAATCCAAGTCCAGCGTTGATTCAGTGGAACTCATTTACTTTACCAAATGTTGGTAGTCTTGATGATCCCCGTCCAGGGATTAAAAATGTTGTGATTGAAGGCACTCGCGGTGATGGAGCGATTGTTATTCCTGGCGGGACACCGACTTACAACATCACTATTCGCGGTGTTATCATCGGAAGTGACTATGATGCAGTAATGAGTCAGATTGTAACATTGCGTTCAACAGTCACGACGGCTGAAGCAACGTTAACAGTTGAACGAGATTCAGGAAGTTTTGATACGTATACCGTCAGACGAATAGGCGATATCCAATACTCAGACAGTCCGAATATGCGAACGCAAAGTCTGGAATATTCAATTACGTTTCTCGTATTAGAGATTCTTTAAGGAGGTAGTGGTATGGCAACGGCAGTGACAGTTCTTGTTAATACAACGGCGGTTGATGCAACATTTGTGGCTCAACCGGCAAATTTTGTGTTATTGGATTTGGTAAACGACGAAATTATTTGGTCAGCAGGTAGTGCAGCAGTAGCCGATGGTCAAGATACACCAACTGAGGCTGAGTTGAATGAAGCTGCTACACTCATCGACACCGTAGATGTTGAAATTGCTGATGCGTTTCTGCTTGATGATTCTGCGACAGGTGTTGAGTTGAAGTTGATTGATCTTGCAGGTTCACAAGACACTCAGTTTGTTTTTCTGTTTTCTTTCGATGGAGCAACGGCGACTGAGCCATTTTTAGAAGCTTGGGATGATACTAATCATAACACGACGAACTTTCAGTCGCTTGGTGCTGGCACTCCTGCAAATAGTTTTATCAGTGCGGTATTGACAACTTCAGGTTTACCTGGGGCTGCTTGGACAGGCACAAAAATTGCAGGATCAAGTAATCGACTTTCATTGAATGGTGGTGGTGGTGCTTTGGTTGCTGCAACAGATGTCTATACTAATATTAAGGTAGTGGTTCCAGCAAACCATCCAACGCCTGCTGCTGAGAAACCTGTGTTGACAATTCGTTTTACATTTAACTAAGTCAAGCTTAAGGGGGAAGCTGATGAAGTATATTGTTAAATACGAAGATGGTTCTGTGTTTAGAAGTGCGGCTACGTTTGGAGAATTAGAGCCGTGGCGTGATCTTCCAGATGATAAAGCAATTAAAGCTTTGTATTTTCGGGTGCCTGGATCATCTGATTTTTTAATGTTGTCGGGTTATCAGGCATATAACGTTGTATTAGATGTTGCTGTAGATATGATTGCAGGAACAGGCGATAAGTCTTTTGAAGGTTGTGTTGAACAGGTTCACATTTTTGGACGTAAAGAAGATCGTGTGAAACGATATACTGTCGCACTAAAACAACGCAACTACCAAAATCTTCGAAATAGGTCAGTCGAGTCTGTTTGGGAATTGGCAGAGTATCTTAAGTTAGTTCCAAAGTCCTTTCGACACAAAAAGCAGTTTGAAGTCGTCCAGAGTAATTTGAAGATGATTCCAAATCTCGCTAAGTTTCTTGTCAAGAAATTAGGTAATCTTTCACAGTGTTCAACGATTCAAGAGATTAGTCCGTATTTAGGATTAACGGGTGATGAAGCATTAGATGTGGATCGTCGTTTAGTTCAGGCTATGATTCATCCAATTATTATTGATGTAGCTGAGTTACAAAGAGAGTTATGCGATAACGCAGATACAGATGAAATGCCTGAAGCTATCTTATTAGGAAGTATAGCTAATGCGGTTGACCATTTCAAAGACATTAAGGTAAGTCCAGGTGATGTTGTTGTTTCAAATGTTCGTTTAGGTAAGGAACTATACGGGGAAGCTATTATGGGTTGGAAAGCAGGAGTTGTATATGCCAAGTCCAAGTGATTTACGAAATGAAAAGCTTTCAATTTTTTATGCTATCAAAGATTTTTTTGATAGTCCTAGTTGGCCGAGTGACGTAGATGTTGTAGCAGAACTTCCTGATGTTATTGCAGTGCTACCTACATTAGTTGTAGGTATTCAAGAATCGCCACGTCAACCTTTAGAACTAGGAGATAGCACTTTTCGTAATGCTACAACAGTGGTTACTGTTAACTGTTATGCCAGAAATCACGGTGAAGCCGAAGATTTGGCTGATACGATTTCAGAAATTTTAGAGTCTGTTCTTGATTGGATTAACTATATTAAGCATCCTGGTCAAGCTGGCTTTGATGCTGTTGCACAAAAAATCGGAACTTTAACACCACGTAATGTTGTGGTGACTATTCTCGAAGTTGGAGATACAAGTCAGTCAAAGGTAGATCGGTTTCGTTCGCAAGTTACCTTTGAACTTAGACGAAACCGTGTATAAGGAGGTTAATTAGTTATGCCTTACACAGAAGAATTTGTTCATTCACAAAAATCAAAACCGAAGGTGATTCCTGAAACTGATCATAGTATTGATCCTGTCGATCTTGATCGTGTTCAGAGTGTGTCACTTGCGTTTACACGACCTAATGAGAAAGGTTTTGAGTTAGGACGAGATGATGAAGCTTTTCGTGAGTTTCGGCGTCCTGATGTTACAGGCACGATGGTAATTAATGAGTATGGTATCATCAAGCCCTGGGCTATTCTTGCAAACTTAGACCCATCGAGTGCCGTTACCGTTGATTTAGATGATATGAGAGACACAGAGTTTTCACTGTTGCTCTCGATTCATAATCAAGCTGATAATCAGCTTGCTACACGGTATATTCGAGATGCGTCTATTACAAGTTTTAATCTTTCAATCACAGATACAGACGCAACGCTCGAACAATCATGGGGTTTTGCTTCTGAATCTATGAAAAGTTTAGTAAACACAGCAGCTCACTTTATTGTCGATGCTCGTTTTGTTTCAAATGGTGAAGATGTTGCTGATGAAGTCACGTTAATTCAAACTCCGATTGCTGATCCAGACACCGGAGCCAAAGTTTTTAGAGCTACAAAAATTCGTGCTTCAGTCCAAACAGAACTTGTTGAAGGTGTTGATTTCTCCATTGCAGGCGCAACGTTGACTATTATTGGAGATATTGTTGAAGCCGATAAACTTACGTTGCATTATGCTGCGTCAACAGGTAGCTCATTCGAAGCTGTTGATGATTCAAATGCGTTTCATATTCCAGCAAAGAATGTTGAGATCGAATTGAAGAGTGGTGCTGTTTCGAAGTTAGATGTGCTACGTCTTCAATCAGTTGCCATTGCTGCAACATTTGATCGTCAAGAGTTTGGTGAGATCGGAAGTAATGAGCTTGTTAAACGTGTAACGAATTCAACGAATGTTGTGGTCACTCCTGGCGCATTGTTTTCAGACTTAACACTTGAACAGGTGCTTCGTGGAGACGTTGCAGGCGCAGGAACGATTATTGATATTGAATCGTTTCTTGAAGATTTGGATTTAGAAATTCGTGTTTATGCTGATGAAGCACACACAACGTTTCTTGCTAAGTATCTTGTGAGAAACTTGAAAGTCACTGGTGGGAGCACTGAAGCTGCTGTGACTGAAGCATTGCTTGAAAACTTTACTCTTGAGTCGGATAATTTAACCTATACGACGAATGAGGCTTTAACGTAAGATATCCCCCGATGGTGGTGTGTAAGTCCTTGACATTATATCCTAATACTCAAGGCAGCACCATCATTACAACCGTGAGGTAAGGTAATGGATGATCGCATCGCGTTTGACACAGTAAAGGTATGGGGAAACTCTCTTGTAGGCAAGTTGATGAAACGCGTTGAGATTTATGATCGTAGTTCATCAAAAGACGCTGATTTTCTCAAAAGCGTCATTAAAGAACTTGCTCATGAAGAAGTGCGTTCCCTACAGATGCAGTTGGGTTTGGCTAAAGAAAAGTTTATTTCTAGTAACACCGCATCTTAATTGATGTGGTGTTTTTTATTGTCGTAAGGTAAGGAGATACTATGAGTCAAGTAGACAAACAATTAGAGCTTGAATTGCTTGAAGGCCGCCGCGAGATTTTACAGCTTGGTGACGATCCGAGTTATTCTGTGAGACGACCAACACATGCTGAAGAAATTGAAGCTCGAAAATGTTCTGCACGAGCGTATGCTATGTTTCTTCGAAACAATGAGTATTTGACAAAAGATGAAATGAAACGATTGTATGAAGAACGTGGTGTAGTGCTTCCTTCAACAGAAAGAATTTTAGAAGAGTTTCGAAATAAAGAAGAAGAGAAGCTCGTTGAATTATTCGATCTCGTGAAGGATGGAGACTCAGCACGAGAGAAATCAAAAAAACTCATATCAGGATTAACGAATGAAATTTCTAAGTTACGTAGTAAGATTGATGATGCATTAAAAAAAGAAAGTGAATTGTTTGGGGATACAGTTGAAAATCTGGCTAAGATGGAAGAACATGCTTATTTAGTTGCGGCATGTGCAGAGAAACGAAAAAAGACAGGAAAGAAGTGGACGCCTGTTTATTCGTCTGTTGAAGTGTTTATGAATTCTCGTGACTCTCAACTTGGACTTGTTTTGTTAAGTAATTTTCTTCAACTGTTTTACGGCTTAGGAGCCTCAGAAGCCCCTTTCGTCGTCTCGCCCGATCCCAACACTGGCAGTTGAGCTATGAGAATGTCAAGGAATTGGGATTGTTGTTCCTTGATGGGTCGGGCAGATTAACACCCGCACAACATCATTTTGTGTATTGGCTGCGGGTATATGACAATACATATTCTGCGTTGAGCACAGAATCCTATGATGAGTTGTCAAGCGATATTATTGAAAATGACTTATGGCTTGATGCGTTTTTTGCATGGGTAAAAGAAGATAAATTACGTCGTAAGAAAAAACAAAAACGAGATGCGTATTTAGATAAAGTTCGCAGTCGCATAAAAGCTCCACAAGGAGCAAGCGTAGAAGTATTTGATTTCACAGGAAAAGTCTAATGGCAATTGAACAATCGCAGTTTATTGTAACATATAGTGTTGAATCAGCTCAGGCTGAAGCAGCTATTGCTCGTATGTCTCAACGATTGAAACAAGCAGAGCAACAGCTAAACAGTTCGAGGTCTGCAACCGATAAGTCTACAGATAGCACTCAACGTCTTGGACGAAGCACTGAACGTGTAGCCACTGCTCTTAGTAAAACACGAGGCGCGTCAGGTCGTGCGCGTCAAGGCATTCAAATTGTAGCAGCAGGTTCTAAGGTTACAACTCGCTCGATGCTACAACTAAATAAAGAGCTTGGTCAGTATGCTCGTGCTTCACGTATTGTCGGCCCAAGTTCACGTCGTATTGGTGAAGCTATGTCGATTGCTCAACGTAGAGCAACCGGAGCCGGTCAGTCGTTTGATAAAATGAATTTGACCTTTGGTAGTTTTTTGCGACAGGCAAGTAAGTTTGCTGCTGGCTATGCCTTGATTTATGGAGTAATTCGGCTTGGCACGACGGCTGTTACATCGTCTGTTCAACAATTAGACCAACTTGAACGTTCATTTCGTAGAGCACAAACGGTAACTCGTGCTTCGTCTGAAGCGTTTCAAGATTTACGTGATGCCGCCTTAGATTTTGGTGCGTCACGTGGTAAGATTTTTCAAACGGCTGAAGCACTCTTTGCTCTTGGTAGTGCTGGACTTACTGCTGAAGAACAGTTAGCAGGTTTACCCGCAGTGATGAATACTGCTATTGGTTTGAACTCTGACTTAGAAGAAACTGCCAAGCTTGTTGCCGGTGCCTATAATGTGTTTGGTGAGTCGTTAGAAGAAGCAGCTACAACAAGTGAAAGGTTTACTAAAATTGCTGATATTTTAACTTTTACGTATACTTCTCAGCAAGTCGAACTAGAAGAACTGAGATCAGCATTAGAATTTGTTACGGCCCAAGCATCATTAGCAGATATTGAGTTTGGTGATCTAGTAACAATTATTGGATTTTTAAATACTAATATGTTACGTGGTTCGAAGGCAGGAACAAGTCTTAACCAATCACTTCTTGTTATGGCAAAAAACGCAGAAAAACTAAGAACAGAGTTTGGTATTGTGTTTGATCCAACTAAGCCGTTAAATATTCTTGATGTATTTGATCAACTTAGTGACTCTATTGGAGATTCAGCTTCGTCATTAGAGAACCAAGCGAAATTATCTGCGGTTTTTGGTAAACGTGGTGTTCGTGCTATAGCTTTGATTGTTAAAGAATGGGATAAAGTTAGTGAGTCTATCGAAAAAGCAAATGAGACAGCAGCAGGTTTTGCTGTTAAGACACGAGATATTGTTGAACGAAGTTTTGGTGGAGGTCTTCAACGAGGTATTAGTGTAATTTCGGTTGGTGGAATTCAAGATGCTTTACGGATTCAACAAGACGTTGCTGAACCAATCAACACATTTGTAGATTCTCTTGACGACTTGTTGCAACGTCGTCGAGATTTACCTGCAATGACTAGACAGCTCGGCAGACTTTTTGAGGTAATAACCCCAGGCCCAGGTGCCGGTTTTGTGTTTACAGAACTTCAACGATTGCTAAATCGTGTTCCCTCTGGCACCCCGACAATAGATGAAGGTGTTTCTGATTCTGATGCCCAACAAAAAGCCGCAGAAGAAGCTGTTGACCAACGTGTTCGTTTAACTGTAGCAGAACGGCTTAGTGTTACTACGAGTCAACAAAAAGTTGACTTGTTGGGTATAGAAAATGATTTAATTCGACGGATTGTTTCTCAAGCTGTTCCAGCTTTTCAGAAATTAGATGAGTTAAATTCTTCTATCAGTCAAAGTAATGCTAGGAATCTTGATTCACAGAAAGAACTTTTAACGATACAGAAAATTCAGACGAATAGCGTTGAAGACCTGAAAAATGAGTATGCTTCTGTTATAAATGTTACAGATCGAGTTGTCAAAATTAATCAAGCGTTAGCTCAGATTACTAAAACACTGACTGATGAAGCTGGACGATTTGCTACAGCAATCCAGAAAACACAACTGCAAGGCGTTGTTGATTTACGACGTTTAGCCGGTGTGAGTCCTGTTGAGTTGGCTAGAGATCAGTTGTTTATTGCTTCACGACTAGGGAGTGAAAGCAGTAGACTCTTAAACACTAAACGTGCTCAACTAGAATTAGAGAAAGCTATTCTTGGTCAAGTTAAAGCTCAAGAGAGTGCTGTTCAAGGTAATGTTGATGTTATCGAACGTCTTGTTAGTGAGTTAGACAAAGCATTTTTTCGTTCTGATAAGGGAGCACTTGAAGAACTGATTCGATTTGCAACTGGACAGTCTGGTGTTTCAGGACTCGGCCAACGAGCCAGAGAACGACTCGGTGAGTTTTTTCCAGAAGAAGAACGATCTCGTCAAGTCATTGAAGATTTGCGTCAACGTGGTTTGATTGAACGAAATCGTCCTATTGACCGAGCACGAGGGTTAGATGTTCAACGAGAACTTTCAGACGCTCAACGAGAAGCTGACCGTTTAACTAAAGTTTTTCTTACACAAACCATTCAAAATAATGTGGATGTTCCGGTTAGTATCGAAGCAACGTTCGACACAGAAGAGATTCTACGAAAGATTAGAACTGAATTACGGGCGGCATTGACCGGCCCTGATTTTCGTAAACGAGTTCGTTCGGTTATTGAAGGTATTAACTAAGGAGTAAGTTATGTCGGATATTTTTGTTGCTACAACAGGGAACGACACGACAGGTGATGGATCAGTAGGCAATCCGTTTTTGACTGTTGATAAAGCACAGACAGTAGGTATAGATAATGATGTCATTAAGATTCAGAATGGAACGTATGATGAAGGTAATTTAAAAGTCAATGTTAATAAAACATTAACGGTTGAGTCGGTGTCTGGTGATCCTAGAGATGTTATTATCACAAAATACCAATGGAGACATGGTTCTGGAACCCATACTTATACAATTAAAAATGTGACTTGGAAGAGTAAGGATACAGGGTTTGAATTTGGAACTGTTATTGAAGGTAGTTCAGGTGTATTTACTCTTGATATTCAACGATGTGTTTTTATAGGACAGATTGACCGAGAAGTAGTTCAGTTCGGTAGTGGTTTAAATAGTAGTTCTGTATGCACAATTACTAACTGTATTATTGATACGACCGCAGCCGACGGTCGTGGTGTTGCTGTTGAATCTGGAACAATGACTGTTAAGAATACTATCTTACAGAATCACAATTTTGCTGCTAGAGAACAAGTAGGTGATATATTGATTATTGAAAATTGCTGTTTTTTTAATAACAATACAGATACTCAAGGTTCACCCAGCTTGTTAGATAATATTTTTGTTGATCCAGAACTTGAACCAGATTTATCAATACTTACTTCGTCTCCATGTGCCGACGCTGGACAGGTTGTGGTTCCAATTACTGACGGATTTTTGGGGGCTGCGCCTGACATCGGATTTTTTGAATCTGCTCCTAACCAAGCTCCAACAGCACCAACGAACTTAGCAGTTGTGGAGACATAATAATGGCAAGTTTTCTTGGACATTTTACAGATACAACACCTAAGATTACTTGGACACATAATGATCCTGAACTTGATGCTCAAGTAGGGTATCAGGTGCAGATTGATTCGTCGCCGGAGTTTATTTCAGATGGTGGTTCACCTGAATATGACAGCGGTGATGTGACGAGTGGTGTGTCTGAAGATCAAGTTAGTCCTGCTTTAACAAATGGGATTAAGTATGTCCGTGTGCGAACACGAGATGCTGGACATGTTATTACCGAAGGGGCTTTTAGCGACTTAGGTTTTTTTACCATCAACAGCACTATTCCTCTTTTAGCTAATGGTGATACAACTCCACAGTATCAGTTTGATTCTGGTATTGATCCTGAGAATGATAATATTCATTTTGAACTTCAGGTTGATAGTGATCCTTTATTCCCATCACCTTTTTTAGATAGAGACACAGAAGTTAGTCAGACAGGTTGGACATATGATAGTGATGGACTAGGCACTTTTTTAGCTTTTCCAGCGGGTGGTCTACCTGCTGCTGTTCAAGGGAATGAAGTTCGCCACGATACACAAGCCGGTGACGAACTTGATGCAGGATTTGATGTTTACTATTGGTTTCGTGTTCGTGGTAGAGATACCCCCGCAGATGATGTAAGTGACTATGCATACTCAATATTTTTTCTGACAGCAGGCACCCTTTCGTTTATTGATGCTACACAAGACATTCGCACTCGAAAACCTCAGCTCGACGATATTACTCAAGACATTCGTTTTATTAAAGACAATGTTGACACAGATATTACTCAAGATATTCGATTTTTAGGTTCATTCTCAATTCTTCGGGATGTGATTCAGGATATACGAAATCGACTCACCGTATTTGCAGACGCTACGCAAGACATTCGATTTGTTGATGAGATTGAAGTATTACGTGATCTTCGCCAAGATATTCGATTTTTTCAAGAAGTGATTGAGGATGTGACGTTTGATATTCGAACTGATCGTGGGAAACTTGTTGATCTAATTCAAGATATTCGATTTGTAACAGCTCAGTTTGATGATGTGACTCAAGACATTCGAACTCAAGGTCCAATCTTAGCAGACGTTGTTCAAGACATTCGATTCAGTAATGGACAATTTGATGATGCTACACAAGACATTCGATTTCTTGCACCGTTGATTTTAGATTTTGATCAAGACATTCGATTTAAAGGAAATACGTTAGACGATGCAGCACAGGATATACGTTTCAAAACACAAGCTGTTCCTACGTCAGCCGGTCTTGATGCTCTTCGTGTGAAAATTGCCGGTGTGTTTATTGAAGATGTTGATCGTTCAACGCTTGAATGGAACTGGACGGCAAATGAAGAAGTTGCCACAGCAACATTTCGAATAGCTCGGCGTCCTGACGATTTCAATCGGACGATTGCCGGAGCTGCATCACCTATTGCTGATGGAGATGTTGTTGAAATTTTCTACAATGATATACTCAAGTATTCAGGATTTGTTAGACGTTTACAGGGAGTCAGTCTGAATGCTGAGTCAGTAACCGTATATGCTGAAGATGCTCGATTTAAAATTCAGAATGAATTACAAGATTTTGCCTATGGTTTTGACACAGTTCGTCCTACATTAGATGATGCTTTGTCAGCACTACTTGCTGACATGGTAACTGCCGGTCATATCACTAGTTTTACAGGTGTGCCTAATCTTCCGATTGTCTTAGAACCTGTTGAGCTACAAGGCATACCTCAAGGTCAGTTGTTAACACAGATTCTTGATGAAGGTGGTAATTTTCAGTGGACGGTCACACCAGAAAAAGTTTTAGAAATTTATGAGTTAGGCACTGGCACGTTAGTTAATCTACCGTTACAACAAACAGGTCGTCAAACGGATTTGTTTGATGTTGTTGACTTTTCCTTTGGTCGTTTAAATGATACGACAGATTTGACAACTGAAGCAGAGGTTGTGTTAGGAACACGTTCTGCACGAGAGTTTTCATCATTTCGGGAAGTCAGTTTATTTGACAAACAACTCATACCTGCATGGACGGGGCCTGCGAACCCTACGAGTGGAGTATTAAATAGGATTTTTGGTGTTTTTAATGATCCTCAACGACAGATTTTAAATCTTGGTATTACCGGAGGCACACGAGATAACGATGTTCGAGATGTATTACGAGCTTTTAAAATTCCAGGGTGGGAAGAAGGATCAGTTCTCGCTGATTCTTCAAGCTTGTCTGTATTAACTGATGTATGGGCCTATACTGTTAGCTATGGTGCAGGCACACAACTCACAAAACGTGGGCTGAATAAGCCGTGGCCTTATCCGTGGAAAGAACGTGGATGGGAATTCGATAGTCGATGTGGTGTGATTCGTTTTGCTCGTCCAATGGCGATCATTATTGATGCTGATTTGGAAAATGGTTATATGACCAACATCCGTGGTGTGAAACTACTTAAACCACGTGTTGATGTTCGATACTTTCAAAAGTCTACGATAGCTCTTGACACGAATCCAACTATATTTGATGTGCCGTTTGTCGGCAATGGCGGTGCAGGAGCCAAACGACGAGTTGTTTTATCATCGTTGGGTATTCGAGAGCAGTTTACATTTCGAGAATTTGTAGATGGTAATCTTCAGTCGTTTCGAGAACATGGATTTGATGATACAGAATTTGCAGAAGATGTAGCAAAATTAATGCTGAGTCGTTTAAATGATCCAAAAACTGATGGTGCTGTATCTGTTATTTTTGATGCTCAAGATTTCTATGGACTTGATTTGTCTAAGCGTATTAATCTTGACAACACCCTAGATGCTAGTGGTAACGTGTTTAAAGACAACTCAGGTTTTCCTTTGAATGTAACTCGTATTAATTTTAGTGGAGGATCGTTCTTGGCAACGTTACAAGTAGAAAACTTTCGAGCGTTTCGACGGAGTAAAAACTTCAGTCGAACGAACGATACAGATCGACCACAGTTTGAATGTAGTTAAGGAGTAGGTTATGGGTAGGGAAGAACGAGAATTTGAATATGAACGTGGCACTGTTCGAGATCAGCAGCAACAAATTCGACTCTTACAAAGTCGTATTGCAGAACTTGAAAACGCTGTTCGTGCTATTATTGATCGCCCATCAGCAACCCAACCAAGCGGTGCTCGACTTGCGTTGACAGAAATGCAAGATACTGAGTTTCTTCAGAATGCAGGTCAGCTACCAAAAGCCACATCCCCAGGTGTAGGCGAAGTGCTTCCAGGTGTGATTGATGTTGATGAAACCATCATAACAGACGGTGTAACCGAGTCTGTGCTTCGTCCTGAAGTGATCAGTGATCCTGTCGATGGTCGTTGGAAGTTTTTTGCTGTATATGCTGCGTAAGGGCTTGATTTGGGAAACAGGTGCTAGGACACCTAAAAATAGAGATATCCCCACCTACTAGGCATTTTTCAGCCAATTTAGGGGGTTTTTGGAGGTATTGGTATGGCTGCGAAGTGTCCACTCTGCAACACAGACTTAGGGTTCTGGACAGAAGACCCTCTGAATGCTTTGAACTATCGTCTTCGAGCGACTCACCTGACTGAAATCATTGACTACGTAAATGATCGAATTACTGAGTTGGCTGCGTTTGCTTTAGCCAATGGAGTCGGAATTACACCTATGGTTCCGATTAGTGCGACTACTCGGAATGAGATTACTAGTGGTATACAGCATCTTCAGTTCCGTAAACCCTGGATTGATGAAATACGTGAGTCTATCCGAGATGTCCTTCTGACATTTGAAGAACTCTTTGTCGCTCTACCTGTCTCTGGTTTCTCATTTGTTAAGGAAGACTATTTTACAACTACCCCAAGTCTTGAGGCGATTGCTACCGAACAAACAACGTTTATTGATCCAACACTCGTTGTTGGTCGAACTCGTATTCGGTTTATGCACATCGAAGATTTACGGCATCTGAAACCTGTCTATGATTTTCTCTTTGCAAAGTTGAATCAAGAGATACCTGACGAACTGTTTTTCGAAGATTTTATTGCTCCTGTTGATACGCCTGAAACATCATCAACAGGTTCAACGGGTGCAGATAACTTTTTTCTCGGAGGTAGGTTTCTTGCTGATGAAGGTATTTGGGAAATTGACCCGAATGAGTTTGATACGTTTACGCATGGTCAGCTCTTACCTCCTTTTGAAACATTGTTGAATGCGAGTCAGGGTATGGTGCTTGGGCCGTTAGATGTTAATCCAGCAAGTTCGAGTGCTGTTGGTCAGTTGAGTTGGTATGTGGGTGAATTAAAAACCTTTGGTTTTGCCCCTACCTTTTTTAAACTCATGTCGTCGATTGACGTATTACCAGAGGCCGTTGATTCTGCGGCATGGCGGTTGGCTGTCAATGAGTATGCTCGACAAATGCGTGTGTTACCGAGTTCATCATTTGAATTTTACTCTGAGTTTGAAGGCAACCCTGGTGGCACAGGTGCATTTGATCCATTTGCTCGTATTGAATTATGGTTTAAACCTTACCTACCTGTAGGACATGAATTTAATGACACAGCAAACTTTACGTTTCGTCTGATTCATTGGATTAATACCCCTCGGTTTCCGAATGCAGGCAATGTCGAGGTGACGCCAGCGTTTTTTAATGGGAATGTGTCCATGCAGTTGTTTGATATTATGGAAGGTGTGTTCGGACAGTCATTATTGGATTTCTATGACGGAACCATCAGCACTGATGGTGTGTTTTTGAATCGTATTCTCATTCTTGGCACAAATTATCCGGCTCAACCGACGTTACGTTGGGCGATAGACAAAGTAACGATGAGGTTCAATAAGTTTGTTGAAGATTTTAACGCTGGATTACTTGAGACAGCATCAGATACCAAAGCTCAAGTGTTTGATACCTATACAGGTCAGCAGAACGTATGGGCCAGCACTGTCAAGGGTTCAGTTGGGGAAGAAGCAACGATTGATATTAATAGTCCTGCATCGTTAGGTAATGCGGTGTTTGATTGTGAATCATTTTTAGAGACAGTCGAGGGTAATCCAGTTCGGAGGCAGGGTGAAGCTTTATTAACGTATAATCCTGGCACCGCAGATAATCCAAATCCTACGTTAACAGGATCAAGTAAGTTGTTAGTGAAGTTTGGGAGTGTTGTTCCTACAGGATTTGTTCGGTTAGCTGTGATCTTGAATATTTCAGACGGTGTAACCCCTAAGACTTTAATCTTTCCATTGACACCTGATAGTATTGGGGTCGGCGCAGAACCAAATACGTTTATCTCGTCTGTGTTAACGAGCGAGGTTGAGTTTCCTATATCGAGTATTGGAACAGCGATTGATGGGTATAACGTGACACAGGTTCAACTGGCTGCGCTAGGTGGGGAAGCAGCCGAGTTTACTGTGAGTCCGTTTGTATTAATTGATGCAGGCACAGCCGGTAGCATCAGTGGCGTCGTTGATAAGCTTGTTATCAGCGAAGCTGAATTGACATTAACCTAATGGATGTAATCATGGCAAGAGAATACTCACATTACTATAACGAAGTTGCAGGTAAATGGAAGGTTCGTTTAAAAACACGAGAATCAGATGCCATAACAGACTTTCCTTTAGAGTTTGACGATGAACGTTTGGCTGAAGATTTAGCTCTGGCTCTCTCCTTCAGTGTCGGGTTCAAGATGAGGTAATAGACCTTCGGCTTTAGCAATTTCTCTCATCAGGTCTTGAGGATCAGGGATGTCATTTTTTGGAGGGAAATACCACGCCAGACCGATTGAAAATCCAAGCAAAGCTAGATGCAGTCGAAGCCTACGTTTTGAAAATTGAAGTCCTACGACAAAGAAACGAAATGCATTGCTTCCTGGCATCCACTCATTAGCTGCTAACCAACTGAAACGTCTGCCTACCCAATACCTATAACCTGTTCCAATCCCATAGTTCGCCCGAATCTCACTCACGTTCAACGGTTTTTGTTGTTCTTCTGTCTTATCAGGTTCGTTCTGTTGAGGTTGTTCTGGTTCATTCATCTTCTATAATCTCCTTCATCCATGCTTTTTGTTCTTCTTCTGTGGCCCAATTCCATTGGAAATATATTCCTAGCCCCATAAGGGTAATATCTAAAGTTGCGTATTTTCCTATGTAGTAAGCACGTTCAAATTCAATTGTGATTAGACTAAAATTTAACCAGTTGAACTTACCTAGTTTTGAACGGTGTAGCCACATACAATACCAATCATTACGGAATGATATGGACGTATGCTTAAATTCAATAATCAAAGGATCACGATTGATTTTCATTGTCTTTATACTCCTTTAAGGTGGCACTGAGGCCACAAATGTGAGGGTAACACTTACTGTCTTCAGTCACACCATCATTATGTTTATGGTGTGCTGGACAGATTGGATTATGTTGTCCATATTGTGCTAACGCTTCTTGTTTATGCTCCAACGCCTCGCGCAGTGTATCATTTTCCTCGTTGCGGTCTGAAATCTGCCCTCTCAATAATTCTACGTGAATGTCGTGTACTTCTTTGACGGTGTTCTTCAAGGCATTGTTTCGTCCAAGCTGTCCCTGTGCCTCGGTGAGTTCTTGTTTCAACGCTTTGATCTTTGATCCAGCCAGATAGATACTAGCAATGAACTGATTGACCTGACAGGATTTTTCTAAGTTTTTTACCTCACGACGACAAGCAACAAGTTGATCGCGTAATAGTAATGCATGTTGTTTACCTGCCTCCATGTCAGAACGAGATATAGCATGTCCGTCTATCCATTCACAGAGCATAAAGTCAGCCTGTCTCTCGTCTGGTTCTAAACCTTCAAGAGGATCACTTGTGGAGTCCATTTTGATACTCCTTGAGTTCTAGTGTAGATGGATGGTAACTAGTTAATGGTTGTCCACATTCAGGACACCCAACATAACAACCACTCATTTGTAAAGGGATAATATCATTTTCGTAAACAATCTTACATCTATAACATTTAAGAAACTGTGAGTTGTATTTGTGTAAAAGATTTGAGAGTCTTTTGATCATGTTGCTTTGCCTTTGTCTAAAGTAAAATCTTCATCACGCTTTATGATGAGTCGAAAACCTAGTAAGGCTGTTGTGACATGCCATGTGTCAATTGACTTGAATGCTGCATGTGTAAAGTCTACTAAAGAAAACATTGACCAATCCTGTCTACGAAACAAGTATCTTATTAAATCAGGCCATAAGTTTTCAACCCATATACTATACTGATTATTAATGAATAAACCTACCGTGTGTTCCATTCGTTGAATCTTCATTGTTTATATCTCCCGATGAACAACAATACTCATCATCAACAACTGTTTACAGGTATGACAAGCCATAAGACGATGTGTTTTATTAGGCGAGAATAATGCTTTATCACGATATTCAAGCCGATGTCCTTCATGTGCTAGTAACCATGTTCGTTCAGACCCATTGCCTGAACTATCATTGATTATGTATCCTTTAAATGGGCCGTCTTTCACGATATGCGCCTCCTGGTATTCGTCTACGTTTGATCTTTGCCGTATTACGTGTAAGCAATAAAAGTAGTATGCAAAGATAAACACAGAAATTCCTACAGCTAAAATACTACTTATATTCATTATCACGATTTATCCCCTGACGAAACAGTAAGTGTTTCTGCTGTAAAGTAGTATAAGCTACTTTTCTGAAAAACTTGCGTGTTGCATTTCTGAGACTCGAAGAGCAACGATCTTTTTGAGTGCGTTGTATTCGTTCTCAAATCCTCCTACATCTATCATGGCCTGACGATAAGCTGATTCCATGCCGATCAAAGCCAAACGTTCAGTGACACATACTGTATCAAGGAATGCTTCAAGGTCTTTATCGGTAGGTTTTTTACCTAGCGATTTAACTACTGCTAGTCTATGTTGTATACGGCTATCAGCTTCAAGCTGCTTCTGTTGCACTTTTGCTGATTCCCACGTAAACTTCAAGGTTTCAGCCTGTCTAGCTGCCTGAGTAATCTGACCAACGAGCCAATGTAAACGTTCTTCAATCTCTGAGGGTTGCATCTTCTGATTCCTTTGTTGGATCAACAGGTTGAATGATAAATCCTAAACCTTTTCTTCGTGCCATTCCATACTTAACTTGTTCGTGGTCGATATTAAGACTATTATCAATAAATTCTGGTTTAGTTACTTCTGTTTCACTAAAGATCACACCTTCTGGATCGTCACGATGATCGAGTATACCATCAAATCGGACTTCTTTTGTTATTGCGTCAATGGTTACTGAAAATGCAAGACCAAGAGGATGAAAAAATTGACGATTAACCTCTTGAAGATAACCTGCTTCTCGAAACTCTGTTAAGGATATATGTTTCATTAGTGTCTCCCATCTCGATAGTATTTTCTCAAGTAAGCTTTGAAATGCATTTTTACTTGACTGTTAATGTAACCTCGAAAATCCATATGTCCTGCTTTGTATTTCTTACATGATTGTAAAAAGATTACATTAAATTCAGACCGATGATCCTGCATTTCATGGAATAAACGTTTTGATTGCCCTGATTGTTTAAGAGACTTCAATAACGATTCTCTCAAAGGGGCATAGCGAGAAAGTAACTCCAAAGCCGCCTCAGATGAATCACTCTGATACAGCGTTACGAGTTCTGCGTCACTCAGATCGTTTACAAATGACATTAGCAACCTTTAATCCTTTAGTTACACGATAGTCATGTGTTAAGGCCATCAAATCGTGCCAGAATACTTCTACACTCGAAAATGAAATATAGAAACTGTTATCCATCGTCTGTTCATACTTCTCGTTAACTAGATTGACAATAGGCATGACACTCTCTAAGGTATCTATTACATCTTGTAGTTCAAATCGAAGAGCTGTTAGTTCACTCATATTATTCCTCGTCGTATTTATGAAGTTCAGTTAGTAAACCGTGAAAATCCATCTCTATAACAGAATGGTCAACTAAGATTGTAGCATGTATTGACGCATTTCGAATAAAGTAACGACCCATAGAAAAATTAACTTGTAAAGGCCCTGCAATGTTTACTCCTGTTTCTGGATATAGCCTGTCTTTAAATAACTGTATTTGTTGGGTATCTTTAGCAATTATCCAAACTTCTTTTCCTTCCTTATAATGTAACCGTAATGCTTCTTCTAACATCCGAGTTGTTCGACCTGTTCTGCGTAATGTATTCATTTCTTACCTCGTTCTAAGCTTTGTTTAAAATCATTCCACCATTCAGTCGTTGAGCTTTCATTTTCTTCTTCACTACCTTGATAGGAAAAGAATATTTCACCCCCCTGATGAAATGTGTTCCAGAATGCCTTTTCAATATCTTGAATTGAAAATTTCGTTGGAATCTGTTCGAGTAAATCCTTCCAACACAACGCACACATTGAAGACCTAGCAGCCATACGGTCACACTCACATTGATGGTATGTATGAACACCTTCATGTTCTTCGTAATGAATGTTACTTTCAATCCATACACGAGTTCTCATATATGTTGGCAGCTTACTTAAGGTATTAAATTCAGGATGAGGCATCGGTCTTCTCTTTCAGTTTTTTCACTGCACGTAAACGTTTTTTCATTCTCACCTGCATTTGGACGTGTTGATTATAAGGGCATACTATTTGTTTTTCTAAGTCTTTAATTTCATCGTTAACTGTTACAACAGTGTTTTTTACTGCCATCAGAGAGTCTGATTCTACAACAATACAGTCCACACCGATACCGATATTATCATCGTTGTATATATTATTTTCCTGGTCAATTTGACATAACTCTTTTGATTCAAATAAGTGAAACGCACAACCGCCAGCTTGATCATCTAGTAAACTATACCAAAGTGTTAACGTGTGTTTAGGCATTTGATTGTCCCTCAAGTAAGTTTTTGGCCTTCTGCTCAATTCCAAACATACCAATCTCGCTGTTTGCTACTTTTTGTATCCAGGTTCGTAGACGTAATTCAGAGTCACAAAGTTTCTCAAACTCGCCCTGCACACAGTATTCGTCAGGTAGACGATTACAACGAGCACATTGATACAGGTTAACACCATTCGTCCATCCACAACCACACATCCATGTTGGAAAGTAGTTATTCATTACAGTGTTAATCCTTGTTCTTCTGCTTCGCGTCTTTGTCGTCGAACTTTATTTTTCATACGTCTATCATCCCCAATCGCAAACACAATCCATAATATTCCTAATAACCCAACTATAGTCTGTTGAATCATAATAATCGACCTCCAATAGACCAACCATGTCGTAACGCATCTACACCAATAGAAGTAAGGAATCCAAACAACCACCATATCATCGTAACTAATGCGAGAACAGCGGCAATAAGCAATGCGTAAATAGTAGACATGAAAACTGTTTCTAAAAATTTATTAACAATCCGTTTAAACTGAGTCATTGTCTGACCTCCTTGATAAAGCATCTGACCTATCTTACAATTCCAACAGAACACTTCTTGTTCATAGAATTTAATGACTCTACAGTAGTCACATTTCCAATAGTCTTTAGTCACTAACTGTTTGACAAAGTTTTTAACTGAGTTAATCATACTACTCTCCTACAATCTCGTCAATTACCACACTAGGATACATCGGAAGATTATCTAAATCGTTAGATAGCACACCAGATTTAATCATCTTCTTGGTATGTATGAATGCCATAATATTCCACATGACAGCCGCCTCATGGTCTTCGTCTGTAGCACCCATCTTCATTTTCTGAAGGTGACGCTCAAGACTCTCAATATATCGTTGGAGGGGTTGACCCTTCTCCCAATTACGATCTCCATACTTCTTAGCTCCTGCTGCGACATGCATAGCCAACCGATGTAACGCAATCGGACTAATCAGATCGTAACGAGGTTTACCCTCAC
>Ga0209976_10000091_pt1 | contig 62244 bp, 97 predicted proteins | sample SumtaG_FD_182806 | JGI IMG/M metagenome (GOLD analysis project Ga0209976, IMG submission 182806) | Deep subsurface microbial communities from Indian Ocean to uncover new lineages of life (NeLLi) - Sumatra_00157 metaG (SPAdes) (version 2) | ecosystem: Environmental > Aquatic > Marine > Oceanic >... | reverse complement strand
CCATGACATCATTATAGGCTGCACCACCCGGGTACATCTCTATATCGGGCTCAGATTCGATGGGTTCATCGGCCTCATAATTAGGATCGTTAAGAACCTCGGGCCGATATGTCCTCAACTTATCATCCTTACACAGACGGCAGACCAGTGTCAGTGGAATACCTCGAGCGTCGTGCTCCATCCATGTATCTTCGTCTTCGTGTCTACAGTCACTCATGGCAATTACTCCTTCTTATAATCATGTAGGCAATCATTAGAGCAATCCACACAGACTACGAACGTACCATAATCCGTCTTGATAGCGCTTAGATAGCCTATAGAGAATTTTGCGCCGTAGTCATGACCAGGATTTCCGTTGGGAGTCATGGTACGTTGTCCGGAGGTCCCGAATGACTCTGGATCGTGAGAGAGGTGCTCACATTCACAGGATCGAGTAATCACTATGTCACCATTTCGTTGAATCGCTTAATAGCTCCTAGCTCACTAGCCCATACTTCAGATTCTTCGAAATGAGTTTGACCGGAGGGGCTGACTCTATAGGTCTGAACTCTAGCCTCTACGTGACGTGTAAAAGAGTTAGTAGATGTGATGACTAGAGTAAGAACGTCATCATTGATGTCAGCACGAATAATGGTGGGAACACTCATGGCAGTACTCCTTATTGATCTAGAAAGAACTCTTCACGAATACGAGCGACGGCATCCTCGCCGTTTTGCTCACGTTTAAGATAGTAGGGAATGTTGAACGCCAAGATGATCTTGCGCGCTTGATCCTCAGTCATGTCACCCTCAAAACCTACCTGTATGGCATTGGACATACACTCTATGGCATTATCCTGTAGACTATAGGAGTCAACGCCGCAGGCCTGAAACTCTAAGTCCTTGACCGTAGCGTCGAGGAGCTCCACTATTTCAAGTATCTTAGATAGTTCCATTACATCTTCTCATAGCCATAAATGTCCTCGTCTATAGACATTCGCTGTATAGCCTCATTATGGGTATTAACTTGTCCCATAGCCTGACCAAATCTATTGAATAGTATCCATACAGGTTCTAGTCGAATATTTGGCATCATACGCCCAGTAAACTCACATTCAGTGAACATTGGAAGGATATTTGAAGACTCTTTTTTCACTATATTATTGTACCAAAGATTAATAGCAATGTATACAAGTTCCTAACGGGACTATGATCACTTAAAAATGGGGCCAGTCTTGGTAGGACTGACCCCTAGTCTTACGGCACTTGAGTTGTTTGCTACGGATGTCAGCTACAGGGGGAGATCGTAGCTTGAGTCCCTGTTGATCTAATTCTTCAATTTTAGCTCACTTCTTTTGTGCCGACCCGCCATGAGTTCAGCGTCCAAAGGTCCAAGTCAGTTGCCCAAAGGTCCATATCATACATCCTTATTTTGTCTATTGATCGTGTTCGACACGAAGTCGTTCAATTGCCAATGGCTTCGGCCATAGTCACCGCAAAAGAAAGACTCGACTATTACATCTTTCTGCATAATTTTAACTCTATGACGTCTATGTATAGATGCCCACCACTTAGCCTTAATACGTGCGTCTCTTATAAGATTCGTCTCGAATAGATTATCGGGATGACAACTTATTGTAACTCTATATCTCATGAGTCTTCTCTCAAGTGATCGCCTACGAAGCCACCTTCGAGCTCTGTATCAGTCTTTTGGTACTTTTGACACTTTTCACAGTCTCGAGCATGCTCCTCTTTTGGATAGTCTGTTAGACCACGATCCCAAGCTTTTTGGCAGTCGGGGTGTAACTGTGTTGAGGGCTTAACGACCTCGTGAAGATGCCATACATATCCATCACAGACCGCCGTGCCGACGTACTCGTACTCATCGGGTATAGCATGACCAGTCCCGAAGATAGAGAATCGTCTTGGTTCAGATACGTTGACGGCATCTGTATGAAACTTGTACCATATACAGAGAGCGCCAGTGCCATCTTCACAGAATGCGATTACTTTCGATGCATGAGGAAGCACGTATTCTGATTTATTAGGGAATAGCTTTCGCTTATGTATTTTGTACATATATTACCTCCAATGCTGCACGGGCGTAATCCCCGACTATATAACTACCTATTTCAGAGTTGGTCTTCATTAATTCCTTACTGTACTGATATTTCCATGTATTAAGGTCGCTTCGCATCCACTCCAATACCACATAATCATCGTTGGCATTTGTGAATGGATCTGGCAATTCAATGCATTCAGGATGTTCGACGGGTTTAATGTACGCTTCCCATATTGGTCCGCCCATAGCCTCGGCCAGTATAATTCTATCTTGATCGATCTTAGCCATTTACTTTCTCCACAGGCTGTAACTCGATGCCGCCACGATTCTTTATGTTGTGATCTGAACAGGGGAGACACATAGCGTATGCTCGACGATCTTTGGAGTGATACACGAATGTATGACTAGGACGAGCACATGCTATAAACATCTTACGACTGAGCATACTAGCCTCTTCACAAGGTATATGGGTTATATCGAGCATTATGCATGTTCTCCATAAGGTTTTCCTGAATTGTAGTCAACGTAGCCAGCATCACGCCAATCCCTCATAAGGTCGAGCATGCCTGGCTCTAAGTAGATGATTATTGAAGCGACATTCGCTCGATCGTTTGCTGAGAGTACGATCTGATGACCATCAAATTTACCATATACACCATCACCAAAATACATCTCTGTATCCATTTTATTCCTCTTGAGCATTAACCTTCTTTAATGACGGCAGGTATGCCTCATTGAATATGAGTCTTGCTATACCGATCATATCACTTTGATGTAACTTACCACTAGCGTCTCGCCAGCTACACTCATTATCTACTGTAACGATGGCGTCGTCATCCGCACTATCGATCACTGCATACCATGTATCCTCGTACACATGGATATGCTCGAAGGTGTGCGGTAGGTCCATATTATCGAACCAGCGAACGGCATCATCACCTGTTAAACATTTTGAGTTAACGATGAACTCGATAGGCGTCTTAGCAGAGCCCTCATACTTTTCGTCGTATTCATCACGAATTATTTCATTAAGAGCTTTCATAATGGGACGAGTTAAAGCACTTAGAGACAATATTTCAATATCATCCGGGCTATTTTCAGGACGATCTTCACCCAAGATGGGCTCCGATATAGAATGAGAGCTTGCTGATAAGATTTGTTCTCCTACGTCATCAATGTAGGCGCCTATGATTTTAAGATAATTGAGGCGCTCGCTATCGAGATTCATCGAATCGAGATCACGATCGATTAAGAGCTTGACAAAATCGGCCTCTTCCTTAGATGTAATCTTATTCATGACGGAATTTCCAAGTGTCTATATGTAACAGGATGGGGGTGGCCCTCTATATTAAATAACGGAACTTTGGCTTTAGAGTCAGCGTGGGTATGTACTATACCCGTAATCTTCGCAGGTGTCCATATACCGACTTTATGGCCGATTACTTTGTCACCTATCTTTAAGGTCCTTGCCTTGCGTCTATCCATACTTAATCACCATCGTGAATGACCTCTTCGATTACGGCGTCATAATCAAAAGTCATATCCCCCATATATGCATTCTTTATAGTAACAGTCTTAGCAACTGAGTCATTGTCGAATATTTGGCCGTAAAACTTACCAGACATCTCTTCGTCAGTGACCCAATCACGATATAATGCACGTAATATAGTGTGTTTTCCGTTAGGAATCATAGCTATTTCATCGTGAGTCATCTAGCACCTCCACTGTAGCGAATCCACCTGATAGATCGATGAATCCACTATCACCTACTGGCGGTAGTTCATCGCTAGGATACTTCTTAATAATCTTAGCAGCCTCAGAGGGTATGACTTTAACGTTAAGAAATCCGTTCCAAATAGAATCGTCAGTAACACCAATGAACATCTCTGGATCCATAAAGAATTGAAATCTTACGACTCTCATGGCCTAAACAACCACGCCCAACGCTTGTAACACGTACTACCGGTAGGCGGAGCATAACCATGATGGAGCAGACTCTCTAACTTATTGCTGCTCGGATTTGGTCGATTTTTGTGTCGACGGATCATTTTACGCAATTTGCGCTGACCCTTGACATCGTTTTTATGAAGTTCAGGCTGTTTGAAGCGTAATTTCATGCGCCGACTCCTTGCTGCGGAATCTTCTCTAATAATTGTCGCATAATCTTGGCCTCGGTTCCCTCTATATCGTCATCAAAATAGAAGGGCTCTAAAAGCCAAAGTACGAACTCGCGTCCGTATGTTTGATAGGGGTCGACTACAAATCGACCACAAGACGACCACCACGGATGATGTATTGCCATGCCTTCATGAGTAAATGTATCAGAGGGCTGGCCGCCCTCTTCCAATATATCACGAGACTTACATCCGCGCTGACGTCCCAAATCTTCAACGTGTCTTAACGTATCAGTAACGTTCATGGCGAAATTTCTCCTACTACGACCGAAAGATATTTTCCGATCATAGGTATATTATACTGCGAGATAACAGCAATGTATACAAGTTCCTTAACTGGTGATCCATCATATACTATAAGATTTAGAAACAAGACTACGTAGAGCTATTGCGCCTCCGTGTTGATAGCAATAATTTCTTTCATCAATAATTACTATGGCAGGCCTAGTACACCTATATACTCTACCCTTTATATCTCGCCAATAAACAGACTCCCTATTAGACGAGCATCTAGGATAACGATACTTTCTCTTTTTTCGGAATTTTGGATCAATCCATTTAGCTTTCATGTAATCGGTCCGAAATTCTCACCAATTATGTTGCCATGCTCGTCTTCGACCACAGTAGGTTCGGGCTGATCTGAGAAGTCATGATCGACAATCTTAAGATCGAAGACGTGTGGAAAGAGATGTCTCTCGAATGTATCACTTCTCTTCTTTACAAATACTCGACCAGAACTTGATGCTTTTTGTGGTCGACGCCAACCCTGTAACACGAACTGTGTTCCGTCTGGAGCTTTGAGTATGGTGCCGATTACTACCTCAGTACCGTCACTCTTTCGTACTAATCTACCTGCACTCATGACGTTCTCCTTAATTTCTATACATTTTGTGATTATATCGTACCCGTTGCCAGATGACAATCCACATAAACGGAATCCAAATGGCTAGGGCGAGTAGACCTATAACAATTAACAAGATGTTCATGACAATCTCCCTTAGATATCATGCCACTATTATATACTATCATAGGTTAATAGCAATGTATACTAGATTTTTATATGAGGTACATATCCAACTCGCGTTATTTCCACTACATTAAATGCACTAAGTGTATCATTGTATAATTTAACACATAATACTCCATCATCAATAATAACTCTCCATTGTTTTTCATCTATAGGAGCATTACCATCGGTAATAGTATACACATCACTAAATAATTCATTCATGTCGGTGATTCACCATCGTTGTGTATAAGATATCGATCTACTGCACTACCCAGAGTCTTCCTGTGTTTGGCTATATCTGAGTATAGACCGTGCCTGACATGATTAATGTAGTCAATGGCCGATATTACCACCTCTCTCTCAAAATCGTCCATCTGAGAGCCCGAAGGTCCATCACTCGTATGAAGTGAAACATCCAAAGGTCCAACATCTTTAACCATAACCTTTTCTCGCATCTTCTTCGTTATCAAAAAATTGACATAACCAATAATTAGGCGGATCACTATCTAGATTGATACATTGCTTACTATACTCATCAGTAAGTGTATCTCTATACTGACGAACAGCATCCCGAAGGTCCACAGCGCTGTATTCACCACAAAACATAGCTTTTGCACGATTACCTGTTGCATGATAACCTTCTACCCATAACGTAATTCTCATAGCTCCAACTTTATAAGCCTCTGTATATTACGTAGAATATTTCGTAATCGACCTATCTCTTGCTCATACTCTAAACAAATGGTTAATATCGCATTATGATCTGCTATATATGGGCCGACAGTTCCAGTGAGTTCGCTCTGTATAGATCTAGCCTTTATACCGTATTTATTAGCTATTTCTTCTGCATATGAAGTGTTATGACATAACATAGTTGCATTAATTTTTTTACAGACCTCAGCTAGATTGTGTGTTTTGCCGCACCCATACGGGCCTATAACAAACACATCCGAATACCTATTCATTTTCGTGCCTCTGTATGGTATGTTGCTTCAGCCAATCATCACGTGACGTCTCTTCAAATTGTTCTTCTGCAACTTTACGTGCATCAAATCGTTTTTTATGTATATTCAAGAAGAGATTAAGTAAATCTTCATAAAAAATATAATCGTGCATATAAGCCATAGTATCTCTACTTTACTCCGTTCAGAATGCTCAGTACAGTTATATACTAGAGGAGAATAGTGGACTACTACATATTCTCTTCATGATGACATTCACTACACTCGTACTTAATAAAGTCTTTACCGTCTGGAGTAGTCTCTATATCTTGTGCTTGAAGCGTTATCTTGCCGCACTCAGGACATTCCATTGGATCAGCTGCTAGTTTCACTGCCTGAGCTGTTGCCTTCATAAATTCTGTAGCCATAGCTAAGTTATCCTGATCGTTATACCATCGATTAAGTCCAGAAGTATGCGGGAGTACTACTATACTAATGTCATAAAACTTTGATTTTGGTGCAAGCCTTACATTCATATCCATCCATACGAATGGTTTAACACCCTTTAAACCAAACGCATTACTGACCACTTGACCAAGAGCTAATATACTGACTGGTTCATCTGTGTCTAATCGTTCCAATAGTTCAAATGCCTTAGCCCGTGGGTTTGGAAATGTATCGCCGAGCTCGAATAAATTTCGTAGGGTGAATAGGTCCATGTACTCGTCTATGTCCAGACCGGTCATCTTCCAAAGTCTTTCACCTGACGTATTAGGAATTTTCGGGTTTAACGGTGTACTCATGTACGGATCGTTTATACCGACTATTACGAATTTGGCCATCATCTTATCCTTGGCTGATAGCAACAATCGCAGTTGATATGACTTATTTTCATATGTTCCTTAGCACTATCGATAAACCTCTGAAAATGCTCGAAGACTTGACTTGGGTCATCTAAGCGTACACTAGCTTGAAACCATGGATACGGATGACGACTATAAAATCGTATATACCACTTACCACCATGTCTATGTCTATGTCTAACCGGTCGACACATGAAGAATAGCGATTTCTTCACAGCATTCTCAAATTAAAATACATTAGAACTGTAGCACTAACTGATAGACCCATCACTAATCCTATAAAGTAGCCGGTCCAGAACAGTATTCCAGACGCCTCTTGAGAAAACCTTTTAATTACAGAGATCAAGCTTTTTATGGCGGAGTTCATGATATTCCTTGAAAAACTGTATATCTTTAGAGCAATTACCACCTTGGCCTAAACATTCGGCATAAGGTTCCATCTTTTCTATTACTGCTTTACAGGTCGTAGGCAATAAATCATGTTGTAATCCCACAGTTATACCCAATATGAAGCATAAAATACACATAGATATGACTGCAGTATGAATTTTCCAATTATTCATTTATCCCAACCCATTTGCTTACTAAGTACGGGACTCCAACCGCCTATTTCATCAAATCGCTCCAGCAATCGCTCTTGTATCTTTAGCTGCGCTTGTAGAAGGTCCTCAAAATCTGGTTTACCGACAGCATCACGACCCGCTGAACCGAGAAATCTGTACCAATGAGCGAGCTGCCTATGACTTGCAGCTTCTACTTCTCTCATAGTCGAATAGCTCATTGAAGAACTTCACCTGTTTCTACGTCCGTAACCTCTATCGGAGGCGCATTACGACGAACGACTCTAATAGCCTTGAATATGACAATTTGACAGTCGTCCTTTTCTACACAATATATGGCTTTATCAGTAGCCTCATCTTCAGAGGAGTAGAACTTCTGATTTCGAGTTCCAACTACTTTACCATTTACTACATTGAGACTGTGAATTTTGTATAGATTCTTCAGTTCTAAATCACTCATTTCATCTTCCTCGTATATTATCGGGATATCCCCTCTACATACATCATAACGAGCGGGTTCACCCTTTTTATTACAATAGCCAGTGACACTTCCACCACTACTCGGTATCAACTCGAATACATTTTTTGGGCGGGTTATAGTATCTTTACTATATACTCTTCGATAATGATCTTCGGCACAAGCAGACCCCATACTCCAGACCCAATCAATTCCCTGACCATTTGGATCCCATGGAGCGTGCTTTTGAGCCATATGTCTATACCAATCGGCTCTGTCTATTCTAGACAACATCAGATGGGTATTAGACACTCTGCGATAGCCCCAATTAATGAGTTTATTGGCCTCTCTTTCTACAGATGTTTGCTGATTCGTCATACGTGAGTCTCTCCGAATGGATCGATTACGACAACCCTCTTACCAAATGCTTTAGCATATCTTACGGTAGCCCATGTGCCGCTACGCGTTATTTCGTTGAGTTGAAGAGGTGTTGCTATTAGAATATCTGTAGCATCCACTATATCATGATTACGAGCTATATAGGGTTTAGGAGTGGATATTTCTTGGAAATTCTTACAATCAGCTCCAAATTTAGTATTTTCCGGCGGATGATCCCAAATCTTAAAATCGAATACTTCGGCTAGATCGTGACATTGTTTATCTGAGCCCACACATACACCGTGATGCCATCGAAATTCGCCCGACATCTTATAATAACACAACATGATCTTAGCTAGAGCCGTATGTTGGGCTATAGTCATACCTTGTCGAGTACCTGTGAAGCCGATTTCAATCATAGGTATATTCTATCACAAATTAACACGAATGTATACTAGATCTTTAATCGATGAGCCCTTTAGAAGGTGATAACGATTCCATAACACTACCGCCTCGCTTCTAGAATTGGCTTTTCGCTCTGGACGGTTCTTTACCATCGAGATAATATTCGACATTACCACCATCTAAAGAGCCTTAAAGGGGGCCGAAGCCCCCGCATTAAGGTGAATGCAGCACATTATGCCTGATGTGCCAGCAGGTCGTTCGGTTTACTCCTCGAGCATGCCTTCGAGGTCTTCGTCTGCAGCTGCTTCAGGAGCAACTTCAGCTTCCTCGTCACCACCCTCTTTAGCTTGACCGCGAGGTTTGCGATCAGCTTTTCGAACACCGGAGAGCTGTGACTCGCCGGCAGTTGTGGGCACGCCGTCAATCGCCTCAAACGCATCTTCAATTGCAACATCACGCGCATCAGCTTCGACGGTGCTGTTTTCCGCGTTAACAGAAGCCGTAAAACGATCTTTGGCTTCCTGAATTTCAGCGGCCGTAAACGAAAGGTCGCTAGTTACGTACTTGAAGTTACGATCTTTGCGGATGTCGTTGACTTTGCCGGGCGTAGTCGCAAATTTCTTTGCAATTTCGCCGTCTTTAGCCTCACCCGAGTTAAACTTAATCGCATACACTAATGCAGCATGCATGCGACCGCGAGCGATACCAGCAGCCGGACCAGCCGGTACTGCCTCTACTACTTCTTGGTTTTCTGCCATCTCTTTACCCTCTATGCGTTAGAGTCATACAACATGACGCCTATAACAGCTAGCGCCACCATGAGTAGGCCGATCTTATATGCAAGATAGACCGCTATTACCACGACAACTGGAGTCAATATTACAACGATTACTCTAATGATGAGCTGGCTCCAATCTAATCGTTAAGTTAATTTTACTGCAATATAGTAAGAATGTAAACTGGTTCCTACAGGGAAAATTATTGGATTTAAATCTGAAGGTATTCATAACCATAATCATATGCCACCTCAAAAAACTTATCAGAATCTATCGTCGATATAAATGGCGGCGAACCTTTAATGCGCTTATTTAAATGAGGTAATCGACCAAATCTATCCGTATGTACGACTGGGAAGCCTTTTCGATTTTTGTATACTGAAGTCCACCACTGAATAGCGGCTCCGACAAAATCTCCATCTTTCAAAAGGTCCATCCATAAACCAAATTCCGCAAGGTCCAAGATGTGTTTGTAAGTGAAACTACTTCTATCTACGTTCTTTAGTAATTCTGTAAGAGATATAACAGTCTTTATAGGATCACGAACAACTACTATGGTGAGATTGAATTTAGCATTAAGATTGTACGCATGTCGCCACTCTACAGTACCATCTTTACCCGACTGTTCATGGCCAATATCTAGACCCTGATCTCTATAGTAAGTAGCTACAGACTTTGTTCCACTACGTGGACACCCAGTAAATAGGAGTGTACCAGTTTCTTGAGGTGGATAAGGCTCGTTCTCCATACCGTATCTATCCTGTTGGGGGCTTATGTTCATATAACCAAGGTATCCATTTATTACTACGCTTTAACATACATACCATCATAAATACTTGATACGGACGATATTTAACGTATTTTAAGGCGCTAGGCTCCACTCTTTGAATTTTTGGAAGTGTCTTACCCTGTCTCTTTAATCTAGTATACTGATTTTTATGCTCAGTACAATACGCACTAGATTTAGCCTTCGGAGCTGAGCCGCAATATGCACACAAACTTGATTTAGAGCTAGCCTCCATTTGCATGATACTATAACCTATCATCATTCTCAAGAATTTCTGATCCTAAAATTACATGATCACAGTTAGGACAAAAATAGAATTCAGTCATAATTCCTACATCCTTCTCTGCGGGCTGGTATTTCATAAGTTCGCCACATCCGGGACAATCCATACTTAGTCCTTAAACATCGGTTGTACGTAGTTGGTATAGATCATATGACAAACACCCACTATTAAAAAGGCTAAAGGTGCGTATATGTCGTCACTAATTCCATACGCTATGACCATTGCTAAGCCGCATATTATTGAATGTACGAACGTGTACATCGTCTTTGTTTTTATCATATTTTAGCTAGACTGATACTCTTCATAGTGAATAAGCTCTATCTCTACTCCTACAGGCATATAATTATTGATCTTATACTGAGTATCGATAGGAACTAAGACCTTATACACATTAAAACCTGTTACCTTAGCATTAAGTGAATTATCAGCCCTTACTTGATTGTCTATACACTCACGTAAACTCTTATTTACACGCCAATATGCTATACTCGATGTAAAGAAGTGATATTTTTGAGTTGTCACCATCGTATTCCTGCACGCTTAGATAATTCGGCTGATAGACTAATACGTTTGGCTTTAAGTCCGGGTGGGACGTCTTTACCTAATGCCATCTCTGACATCAGTTCTGATAGACTAAGATACACTACTTGGTCATTAGAGAGAGTACTCAGTATTTCCTCATTCTCTTTAATTCTATCAATAAACGGATCACTTGACATATAATTTTTGCTCATAGTCACCGGGAGGAAATTTATCGGCCAACACTACTTGACCACGACCCAGACCCTGAGTCTGTAACGCTCTACTATGTCGTTTTGCTTCATTGTGGAATCTATGGTTAATTATTACTTCCTTACCAATATCTAAAATCCGTTTTTCGACTCTTATATATAATAACATAGTAGCTCCGTAAATTCATGATCACTAGCTCAAATCAACACTGCTGGATAAGTAGAAGATTCACGACTGATGCAAGCCGCACAGTTTATTTCCAGCATGCACCCATTTCTAGCTTATGGGCTGTCACATGAGTCTACCCAGACCAAAGGGCATGTAACCGCATTCGATATTTAACATGTATATATTCTACCATGAAATAGTATGAATGTATACTGAATCTTTAAATGAGGCCTTCTATGGGATGTAGACCTGGAATATATATTGTGGCACCCGCTTGAGATCTATAGGCTGTAAGTTCTTCTAGGCGAATAGTCTGGTCATCCCAACGAATACCGCAATGTACCCAAGAGCCAAGTTCATGGATAACTTGATCATATGGAAGGTTCATTGACTCAATTAATTTGGCTAATTCTAGAGGTGTAACTTTGTTACATCTCATATCGGCCGCACATCCAAATCGATGGGCCGACGTCTTCGATCCACCTATTAATGTATTTAGCAGTTCTGGACGAAAGCCAGACGTTATTGTAATAGGAGAGTCTAATTTTGTTCTTAATGGTTGGACTATTGTCTCTACTAGACGAATGATATTATTTTGGATATGTAGGGGTGGCGTCATATCGATACCATTACGTACTGCAGTTTGTGACACCAAAAACTCTTCTAACTTGAAGTTCGTGCTTATAAGCATGGTTAAACTCCTATAGAGCTAAGTCAAAACCATTGATACCTTTAAATCGTAGTCTACCTGATACGAATGTTATGTCGTAATTAATCTTGTCGAACAGGTCATTCCATATAGGCTGCTCGTCTTCTTTTACATATATTGTATTATCGGAGTGGTCGATTATGAATTGGCATAGACCCTTAGCCGTAATATAGTCTATATATCGAACTTCGTTGGGCAGCCTTGAGCAGTCGTGATCTTCGACGTGAATCAAAAAACCTTTACCTTCTGTAGTTGGAACTATCTGAAGGTCCAAAAGGTCCTCTTTAATTGGGTTTATGTTTCGAACGTAAAAAAATCCGAGAGGTCTTTTCTCACCGTTTAACCTAAGATAGGTTGCAACTCGGAAGAAACTGGCGGTTCTATATGCGCCCATAATAGACCCATTATACTACGAGTAAAATCATAAGTACATCGGATCCTTAAAGGAATTGAAGTCCCTTAAGGATTCAGTTTACTTTCGTGTAATTTTACAGTAGAATTATCTATAGTAGTTAGTTGGTGGGTCGCGTTTTCGTGTCGTCTCAGCGAATTATCTACGACATTGTAAAAGTTCCCTACTTTTATCAATGAGTGTTGAAGCACCGGACGCTAATACGTCCGGTGCTTTTTACTCATAGGGATCTAAACACTCAGTACAATAAAACGGTAGGGGATGTACGATGTTTCGATCACAATCAGGTCTCGGAGTCCAAGTGTGACAGTCTTAGATGCCGCACTGATGTTCTCAGAGAGGGGTTATTCAGTATTCCCCGTCCATGATAAGAATCCTCAATTAAAAAAGTGGCCCGATCGGGCTACTACAGACTCTAAACAGATAAAGACCTGGTTTGATGGCAAATATAAGTACTGCAATGGATTCGGCGTATGTCCCAAGAAACAATGCTTAATAATAGACATTGATGTTAAAGAGGGAAAAGGTGGTAAACAATCTTTAACAATTTTACGTGAAAAATTCGGCCTAAATATAAAGACTCTAGCAGTTAAGACTAAGAATAACGGCCTGCATCTCTACTATAATTATCCCAATCTAGCTGACAATAAATATATAATGTCCATCACTAATTGGATGGATTTAGACGGTATAGATATACGTGGAACTAGAGGCTTTGTAGTCGGACCTACATCCTTAAATGGCTATAAACTCATTCAAAATATGCCTATGGTAGACATAGGTCAGTTACTAGATAAGTTACCTATCGGTAATATAGTTAAAGAACAAGTAAATACTCAGAGTGCCGAAACACTCATTGATCAGTCAGAAGTATCTTCATTACGTGGTACTATTCCTGAAGTAATCGAGTCTGGTGAGAGACACGATACTCTTATAAGGCTGATGGCTTCATGGGCCCGTAAGGTATCATATGATAATGCGGTTATTCTCTTAGAAGTAGCAGTCTCAAGGTGTGAAGGTAGTGATATACGATTACAAGACTACTTACCTCGATTAGATCAAGCATTCGAGAAATTCAAGCCAATGATAGAAAATCGGCTTGACTGGATGCTAGATAATCTCACACTAATAGAGTCTGGGCCTCGTGTATTCGATTCATCTAAACCAGCTAATGTATCGGTTTCGAAATTGATAGAGTGTCGTACAGCATTCGCTAATTGGATGATTTGGGAGGAGAAGGCCGACGGTTCGCAAAAGCCAGTTGCCGCATTTGATAGATGGATTAAGCACGTAGATCGAAAGACTGAGGGCTTTGTGGGTTATAAGCCAGTGAGTGATACAGTGTACTTCGATAATGTGTTGGGTACTGATGTAGTGAATATCTACAGAGGTCCAGAACACGTGATGGTTGAAAAACCAGTATCTATAGACCCGTTTCTTGAGTTTATGAACTATTTACTCGAAGAAGACTCTAATATCATGTTAGATTGGATGGCTCATCTAGTTCAGAAACCATATATTAAGTTAATGTGGGCCCCAGTACTTGTATCTACACATGAAGGCTTGGGTAAGAACTTTTTATTCAACATAGTATCTCATATGATAGGACATTGGAATGCAAAGAACGTATCTGCCGGATTATTTAATAAGACTTTTAATATGTTCTTAACTTCGGCTGTCTTAATACTAATTAATGAGTTGGAAGAAGTAGACTCTCGTAAGAGATATGAGATAGTATCCAAGTTAAAGAGCTATATAACAGAGAGTGCTCAGACTGTAGAGCCCAAGGGCGTAGACGCATATTCTACCGAAGTATTCTCTAATTTCGTCTTATTCTCTAATAGAGAAGATGCATTGCACGTAAAGACAGATTCTAGAAGATTTTTTGTTCATATTAATAATCAAAATCCAAATCCTGAAGCTTACTATACAAAGTTATATGGGTGGTTGCAAGATGGGGGTTATGACTCAGTATTTAATTTATTAGCACAAAGAAATATAAAGGAATTTAAATATGCCGGTAGAGCACCTCATACGACTAGTATGGATGTGATGGTAGAGGCCGGTCGCAGTAACGAAGAAGGCACAATAATAGAGGCTGTAGATAATGAGTTTAGTATATTTGCGTCAGATCTTGTTACAAAAGACTCACTAGAATTCTTTATTCGTAATCATGTATTTAAGGGTCACGCAGTATCTGGCGGCCATTTAAAGCAATTGATACGAAATTTATTTCAGTCCATTAGAATGAAGACTGGAGGTAGACGGGGTCGACAGATATATGTGCCGAAGATAGCTGAGGGCAGTGATCAAACCATAATTATAGAGGGCTTAAATATTAAACAAATTCTATACACGTGCCGAAATCATAACACGTATGACGATAGTACTAGTGGAGAGATACAGAGTGAGTACTACAAGATATTTCAAGCTAATAAATCGGAAACAGCCCTAAAGGTGGTGAAATGAGGCCTATAAAGACAAAGGAAATGAAACATGTATTACTGGCTGCACCTGGAGATGAGCACCGTGTTCAAGCACTGCCCATCAAAAGGTCCAATAACGGTGTATCTTCGTGTTGGAAAATGTCGTTTAAAGAGAGGGTAATAGCTCTATTTACGGGTAAAATTTGGTTTGAATGTTTGGGTAAAACTCACCCACCCATTAAATTACGAGTATAAAGAAACTTTCCTGTAGGATTCAGTGTACTTATAGACTAACTTACGGTATAATAGTATGATGGATAAAACTGTACTTGCGAGCATCAGGCAAGATTCGTTGTCTAAGCACGCCGGAGCTATCAAGAAATATGGAGATAAACATTTAGATAGCTGTATACAGATCGTTATCAATAGACCCATAGACAGTAGACAAGTTAAGGTGGTATTTGAGGAGGGTGACGGATTTGGGCACGGTGTTAACGTGCCGCCAGACTGGCTAACAGAAGACCATATTCCTAAAGACAGAGTACCATGTCCTAGATGCGGTGGTGCCGGCAAACTAATATTAAATGGTGTTGATTGTACAGAATGTAGAGGTACTGGTAAAATAGTTAAAGAATCTACAGAAAAGGTAATTTTACAGTGACACACTTAAAAGAAATTAAGTCCGAAGTAGACGAAATAGAGACATTTCTATTAGAAGCACTTAATGGCTTTCAAGAGCGCCATTCCAACTTACAAATAAATGGTGTAACTGTAGATCACGTACAAGAATTTGGTTGTGAACGACAAGAAATCTTTATGGTAAAACTCGATATATCATTGATATGATGGATTTTTACGCACTTGATATTGAAACTGCTTCTAATGTGAAGGGTAAAGAATTCGCATTAGAAGCCTGTAGATATACTACCGGTGAGGCTAAGATAACTTCAATAGCCATATCTGGGCCTGACGGATATTTTAGACAATTAGATGAACGATCAAATAATATGGACGATGTATCAGCCTTACTCTCTTATCTTAAGGGTAAGTCAGTATTCGCTCATAGAGCAGTATTTGATGTAGGCTGGTTAATAGCTGCATCTAGATACGAATTACTCCTGAATATTAAGTGGAGAGACACTGCTTTACTAGCTAAGTGGATATCTAATGGACAGGTTGCAGCTAAAAACCATATGAGCTATTCTCTTAGAGCAATTACTCAAAAATATGTAATGGAACATCCAGAATTACAGGATTTTCTCGACTTAAAGCGGGACGAAGTAACCGCCGGTGAAGACTACGAATATTGGTTAAAGCGTGGTAGCATGGATGCTACGTTTACTAGACTAATAGCTTTAGAAATGTGGAATTTATTACCTAAAGAACAGCGTGCTGGATATGTGTATGAGCAAGCTAACATAGTTCCAGTAGCTAATGCCTGGTTACAGGGTTTACACGTTAATAGTGAGAAAACACTAGAATTAAAGCCTAGATTTAGTGCGTTTAAAAAGAAATTAGCTAAGGATATAGGTCAGACAGAGGCATGTTTAAGTTCACCTCAACAACTATCTCACTTATTATTTAACGTCAAGAAATTTCCAGTACAAGGCAGAACTGCTAAGGGAAAACCCAGTACAGCGAAAGATAATCTTCTCTTATTAGAGGATAAATTATCAGGAACTGAGGATGGTGAATTTTTTAGGACTATTCTTAATTTCAAATTATTGGCAACTATAGAATCAAAGTTCATTAATGGAATTAATAATAGTGTTGAGTATAACGGATCTAATTTTACTCATGCTTTTCCTAATATCTTCGGAACATATACAGGTCGATTTACGTACGTAGCTAAAACTAAAAAGGTCCATGCAAGTGGCATTGCTAATCATCAACTACCTAGAAAAGGTCCAATACGAAAATTATTGAACGCACCTGAAGGATATGTAGTATGTGAATTAGACGGTGAGCAACAAGAACTCAGATTTGTAGGACAAATATCTGGTGATACAAATTTAATTACAGATTTTAATAGTGGTATAGACGTACACTCATCAATGACATCGTTTATATCATCTATACCATATGAAGAGTTATTAGAGTTATTAGCGGCGGAAGATCCTAATGCAGTTAATTATCGTTATGCTGGTAAACTTCTCAACCTATCATGTCAATATCGTATAGGAGCTAAAGCCCTAAAATACAAATTTTTTACGACGTACGGAATTAACATTACTAAGGGTCAAGCGTATCAATATTTAGGCATGTATAAGAGACGATATCCTGGTATTAGAACGTATTGGGATGATGCCATATTATCAGCTAAACAATTGGGTTATGCTGAATCTATAAGTGGCCGACGATATGGATTGAAATTTTGGGGCGGCAGTGCTGAGTACATGACTGAACAATCTGCAATTAATTTTCCTATTCAAGGTAGTGGCGGTGATCATAAGAACGCCGCTATCTCTATTACAGCACGTAAATTTCCTGAAGCCATATTTACTCTTGATCTTCATGACGGTATATGGTATTATTTACCTGAAAAGAATGCTAAAGAATTAGCACTCGATATGAAGAATGAATTGAATCGTACAAACTGGTCTAGATTGTGGAATAGAGATATTAAATTACCATTACCTTTTGGAGTAAAAATCGGACCTACATTCGGCGAGGTTAAATCGATATGAAAAAATTGATAATAATCAGTTTATTGTTTTTATTGGTGGCGTGTTCCTCCATGACTGAGCAACCAAGTTATGCGCAACAATCAGAGTCATTTAGGATATATGACGAAAACGGTGATTTTGCTGGTCATATAGACGGGACGTATCGAGTATATGATAGAGAAGGCAATTTTATTGGGATGATACGTAGATGAGACCATGTAAGACTATCGCATGTAAGCGTAAATCCAATAGAAATCGTATTAAATATCGTAAAAATAAAGAGCCGAAATATTTTTGTGCTCATTGCGGAAGGAAATTATAATGGGACGAATAGCTTTATCATATAGTAGACTCAATACGTACAATAGTTGTGCGAGAAAGTTTAAACTCCAGTACTTGGATAAAGCTTTTCCAGATGATAGCGATAATCCCAACTTCGTTAGAGGAAATCGTGTACATGGTCAATTAGAGTCCTATGTAATGTGGTTAAATTCTGGTAAGATAACAGAAAAACCTAAAATGTGTAATGAGGCTAAGAATGCCATTCCTATTATAGACAGGGTATATGAATCTTATACCACCGTACTACCTGAACAACAACTAGCCATTGATGATCGATGGAAGAAGACGGGTTGGTTCGCTGCGAACGTGTATCTTAGAGCTATACTGGACGTCATAGCATTTGCGCCTAGACGTGGTTTAATATTGGATTATAAGACTGGTAAGGTCCGGGACTATGATGGATATGGTGGACAGTTGCACTTAAATGCTGCCATGTTATTCGCCATAGAGCCAGAACTTGATGTTATAGATGTTGCGTATCTATTTGTAGATCATAAACAGACTATACGAGTTAAGTTCGATAGAGGTCAGTACCAAGAATTCAGAGATCACTTTAACGAGAAGCATCTAAAAGTGAATTCAGAGACAGAGTGGGCGCCCACTATAAATCAGTATTGCAAGTGGTGCCCAGCTACACGAGATCAATGTGAATTTAGTAAGCAACTGTAGAGGAAGAAGAACAAATGCCAACTCCAGAAGGTGCAGTTAAGAATTGGATTAAGAAGGAGATCCTCAGTAAATATCCTAACTCTTACATATACGTAACACATGTAGGACAGTATGGTAAAAGAGGCGTTCCTGACTTAGTCATGTGTATTAAGGGTTTATTCGTAACTGTCGAAGTTAAAACTCTTAATGGTAAAGTAACCGAGTTACAGGCTCTTGAGTGCAGACGTATTGAAAAAGCTGGCGGCATTGCTATAGTGATATACGGACGCAATCAAGATCAATTAGAACAATTATATGAGATGATAGAAGCAGTATTAGATCTATGTCAGTAACTGCTACAATAACTGAGGGCGAATTAAAACGCCTTACTTATGCGGGGCATGAGTATATTTATAGGGTAGACCGATACGATTTATGGCGGGATTATTACGCATTAATAATAATCGGTGGACCCTATAGAGTACGTGCCGTAACGACGTGCAGAAAATCTTCAGTCAAGAAAAATTTGATGAAGATAATACAATCGTTAAGTCACAAATGAGGAACCGCTATGAGTACATCAGGAATTGCTATGAACATGTCATTCATTGCATGGACCATAGGTCTATTGCTTTTAGGCAATTTAACACACGTAGTAAAGAAGGTAGTGGAGGTTAGACAGATTAATGGAACGTTTAGTTTATGGAAATATCTATCCATGTATCCGTACAAGACGTTTCTAATAGTTATGGCAGGAGTTGGAGGATATTTAGGATTGATGTCTGCTGGAGAATTAACATATGTCACGTCATTTATGGCTGGATTTATGGCTAATTCTCTTGGCGGTATTGACGCAGATAAGGCTAAGAAATAAGAGTTAGTTCAATGAGTCGTAGTGCCGTCCGAAAAGACAACGGATAGCGGTTACATGTGCTGAAAGTCGGAGATTGCACCCGACCCGGCTCATTGGGCTTTTAAGAACTTGGGAGCGGGTCGCAATCGCCTACCAGCGAAAGTCGTTCACCCTGACGCGACTCGTTCCCATTTAATTTAAAGTAATTGATAAAAAGAGAGTATTATGAGTATTATAAGTAAGATTGGATATACTCCAAGACAGGCTGCATATGCTATTACTATTCAAGGAATTGCTAATGCAACGGTTTGTCCTAATGAGCATCTAACTGGTGGCGATGATTTAACCCCTAATGAATTAAAGCAAGTTACAATCCAATTAACCAAACTCCATAATCAATTGCTCAATAAATCTGGATTAGATGGTGTAGAAATAACATGTTAATTAAACAGAGTATTTTAATATGAAATATCTAAAACTCTTGAAAAAGTATTTATTCGTATTCGTAGGGGCTGTTTTGTTCGGTATGGCTGCAATCAAAGTTAAGTCCGCCCAAAGATCTGAAAATAAAATGTCTCAGAAATTACGTGAATTAGCAGAAGCAGGTATTGATGATCAAGATAAGATTATAGCAAAGAACGTAAATGATCTCAGAAAGGCACAAGCTCATGCTTCAAAGGTGAAGAAAAATGCAATCAAAAAACTCGATAATATTTCTAGCAACAGTGAAAGTGTTGGTAGTCTGCTCAATGACTATAATCGTGACAGGGTGTAGTTCATCTCCAACGTTAATTGAATTTAAAGAAGATCCAATAGAGATAAAGGCCGAAGGTCCACTCGATAAATGTATTTGGCCTAAATTACAGGAAACTGAACTCGACGATAACACTATTATTTATATGAATGCTGAGGGGTTAAAAGCCCAAAGGTCCTGTCAAGTAACTGAGCAAGGAAATTACGAAATTGCTAAAGACAATGCAAAATCAGTAGATAATGCTGTCAATGCATTTAATGCTCTAATAAAGAAATCAGAAATACATCATCAGCATGCACAAAATGAACTCGATCGTGTTGAAGATGAACGAAAGAGTAAAGCCATGGAAGTACTGACTTATCAGGGCTTATTAGCTCTAGTACTAATAGCAATAGCTCTATGAACAGACGTGAATTAATATTAGCAATATCTGCTAGTGCAGTAGTTACTGCTGAAGGTTTGTGGCTACCTAGCAGTAAGTTAATATCTATATCTAAAAATCATTTAATTTTAAGTGAAAGATACATAAGTCTTGTAGATGACTATACGTCTAAAGTATTATGTTCTGTATTACGTAAGGTTGGAGCAGTGAGTATTAAAGATGATGTAGTTAATTTGACTTTTCCTGAAAACATTGATAATAGTGGTACAATTACTAGTATGTATGCAGGTAAAGTAAAAATCATAGATTCATTTGATACAGAACTAATCCTAGTTCCAGGTATGACTGTAGATGTTACGATTAAAGATTTAATACCCGAAGTAAAGCTTAATTTATTAATATGACTTTAACTAACTCATATCCATTTCCAGGTGTATCGTTTCCATTCAGTCATCAGTTGGAAACAGTGGTCTTTATGCTCAAGAATAATATTGGATATGTACTAGATGAAATGGGTACTGGAAAAACGCTTAGTAGCTTGTGGGCTACAGATATATTGTATATACATGACAAAATTGAAAGTGTATTAATAGTCGCACCCCTATCTACTTTAGACTTTGTATGGGCTAAGGAATTACGAAACGGTTTACCGCATAGAACATATACGATACTACATGGTAGTAAGGCTGAAAGATTGAGACGATTAGATACAAAGGTCCACTACTATATCATTAATCATGATGGTGTTAAGACCATTACCGCTGCTCTGATTAAGAAAAAATTTGATGCTATTATAATAGACGAACTTACTGCGTTCAAAAATAATCAATCTCAACGTACTAGAGATATGAAAAAGATAGTTAAGCATATTCATATTCAAAAGAAGCGTAGAGGATTGTGGGGTTTGGCCGGTGCACCTACGGCCAATAGCCCGTTAGACGCATTTGGTCAAGCTAAAGTAATTACTCCTGATACTTTGAATCCATTTGATGGTTATTGGACTAGATTTAGAGACGCTATAATGATACAGCTAGATATGTACAACTACATACCTAGAACAGGTTGGCAAAGCATCGTAGCTAATACGTTATCACCGTCTATACGACATAAGTTACGAGATTGTATCGATCTCCCTGAAACTCTACACGAACAACGATCTATAGAAATGAGTCGAGATCAAGCTAGATTATATAAAGAGATGAAGGATAGATTTCTTGTCGAATATAATAATGGTGAAATATCAGCCAGCAATGCTGGTGTTAAAGCTCTTAAGCTGCTTCAAATTTCAGCTGGTTGTATATACGGTGAGGATAAGAGCCATAACTTTATTGACAACGGACCTAAACTCAAAGAATTACATAATATATTCAACGAGTCTGGTAGAGACAAGTTACTCGTATTCGCTACATTCAGAGCCAGCCTTCAGCAAATTAAAGAGTACTTAGATAGTAAGGGTATATCTTGTAAGATAGTACAAGGTGGTATGAACAGAAATGCACGTACAGCTGTATACAATGAATTTCAAGATGGTGATCTTGAGGTAATGGCGGCACAACCAGGAACTAGTAGTCATGGATTAAATTTTACTGCATGTAGATACATAGTCTGGTTTACACCGGTACCCAGTAACGAAATTAATAAGCAAGCTAATGCACGAATTGTTAGACCGGGTCAACTACGAACTCAAATTATTGTGCGTCTTCATAATTCTCCCGCGGAACGAAGAACTTATAAGGCATTAGACAACAAGGAAAATATGAGTACGGCGCTCCTCGAGTTACTCTCCTCTTAGGAACTTGTATACATACGTATAATTTCACGGTATAATAGGTTAATATATAGAATGGCTAATCACACTGTAGACTGTAAATATTGTGGCGAAGACATACGTACTATGGGCGTAGTATCCGTTAAGGCACATGAAGATGTCTGTCCTAAAAAACCAGAGAAGATCGATGATCTTGTAGGTCAATACGTAGCTATTCGTGATAGATTAAGTGAAGTAAGAAAAAAGTGGAAAATATTCGAGGTCAACCGTAAGGCTGATATGGAAAAGATCGAGGTTAAGTTACTAGAAAAAGCTAGAAAACTAGGCGTACAGAATTTTAAGACACAACATGGGACTGCTATGTGTGTAGATAAAGATTTCGCACGTGTAGGAGGTCCAGAGGGCTGGGAAAGATTGACTGCATATATGGTAGAGACAGGTGATTTTGGCCTAGTAGAAAAACGAGTGGCCAAACTTCATTTTAAAGAAGTAATGGAGACTAAGGGTATAGCACCACAAGATATCGGTGTTGAATATGTCATAGAACAAACAATACAAGTTAGGAGATCGTAATGGCTGGCAAAGAATTAGCTGTACCAAACTGGTTAAAAGCCAAAATAGAAGAAGGCGCTGTAACAGCGGACGCGAGTAAAATAGTTACCACTATAGACTCTGTTCCACGTATCAGTCTAAAAGCTAGAAAATTTAACTTCATAGAAAATGGTGAAGTTATAGGTAAGGTGAATGATAGAATCCACGTAGTAATAGTCGGTGTACAACCAGAAAGTGGTATGGCTAAGACATTTTACGCTGGAGCTTATGAACCTGGAGATACGTCACCACCTGACTGCTCATCTTTTGACGGTGTTAGGCCTGATTCATGGATTAGTGTACCTATATCTGAAAATTGTTCTGTATGCCCTAATAATAAATGGGGCTCTGCTAAATCTATGTCCGGTGGTAAAGCTAAGGCATGTCGTGATAGTAAGAGATTGATCGTAGTTAATGCAAAAAATATTAGTGGTGGCACGGCGTTTGTACTCAATGTTACTGTGGCGTCATTAAAGAACCTAAGTAATTATGGTAAAGAATTAGCTAAACAGGGTATACCGTTAGAGGCGGTTATCACTACTATATCGATAGATGAAGACAGTGATTTCTCTATGTTAGAATTTGCTGCAGCAGGTGTATTGAAAGAAGATCAAGGTATGTTAGCTATTACCAGATCAAATGAGAGAGCTTGGGAGTCTGGCGCTAGCAGCTCTACAGCCATAACAGATCAAAGTTCGGCTGTACAGTCACAGCCTGAGACGCCACCTGCCGCAGCACCGGCTGCGGCTGAAGCTCCACCGGTTGCGACAGAAGCTACTGTCACTGAAAACGAAGACATAGATGATTTAATCAGTAACTGGTAGTCTCTACTTTTCTCCGTTTAAAACTACTAGTATAGTTATATACTAGCTGAGAATAGCAGACTACATTAAATTTGGGGCGCTGACGATTACTTTGAGGAAGCCCAAGTAAAAAGTAAGGTTAATCTTGTTTAACTAGTCAGTGCCCCATTCATTAGGGAAATTACAATGTCTAGATTATTACTGTCTTTAGGCCACAATTCCAGTGCAATACTGGTAGACGGTGGTCACATAGTAGCTGGATACGAAGAAGAGAGATTGTCTAAAATCAAGAGTGATAGCACGTTTCCACGACTAGCTATCCAGCAATTAGAAAAATTGCACACAGAAATGTTTAAAGACATATCTGATATATACATATCTCACTGGTTCGTAGACGGTACGCTACCAGAAATTCATGATAAATATTTTGATCCACTATATTTCGAGTTTAACATACCCAAAGCTAGAATTCATTCTGTCAGTATGGATTTTACACATCATGATGCTCATGCATGGTCAGCATGTTCATTTATTGGACCGACATTCTCTAAAGAAAATACACTTATAGTGGTAGCTGACGGATTCGGTAATTTCGGTGAAACTATATCGTTGTACTGGCTAGGACATCACAATGAGCCAAAACTTATCCGAAGGTCCTTTGGCTATCAGTCTAGTCTAGGACTCATGTATCAGTACGCTACAGCGTTTTTGGGATTAAAAGAGAACCAAGACGAGTATAAGTTATTAGGATACGAAGCTCATATAAGTGATTATTTATTGGACGAGGAAATAGAAAAGCTCCAAAGGTCCATCATACATAACGCTGATGTACATTTAGAGATCATCAATAGTCTAGATACCTTCGATAGATATGATCCGTTACTAGCACTCGACGCACTACCAGCACTCAGAGTTCACTACGGAATTCACTTTCAAAAGGTCCTAGACAAATTAGACATCAACGACGTCTACTCAGATGATGCTAGACGAAGTATTATTGCATATTACGTTCAGTCTAGATTAGAATATAGTATGAAGACTATAGTATCGAAATATAAACCTATGAACCTAATACTAGTCGGCGGACTATTCATGAACGTCAAGCTAAATAACGAATTATCTAAGATGGTTAATGAAATCAGTATAATGCCATTAGCCGGTGATCAGGGCGCTGCCATAGGTCTATATCAAGCCATGGAGTCTGATTTCATATGGCCCGACCACTTAAATTGGGGTACTAGAGAGTTTTATAGTATTTTATGTGATAGATTACATATGTTTATGTGTGATGATCCTGTAGAATACACTCAATTTATAATAGATTTATTGAAACAAGACAAGATAGTCAACGTAATAAAGGGTAATATGGAGTTTGGAGCTAGGGCTCTAGGTAGCACTACTACTCTAGCTCTACCCAGTAAAGAGAATGTAGAGTATATAAACGAGCTCAATGGACGTAATACTATAATGCCGATGGCACCTGTAGTAACTAGACGATCGGCTAATAACTTATTTGAGAATGTCGATAGAGTGCACCAGTCTCTAGAATATATGGTATGTACTAGAGATTATAGAACTATACCCGAAGAGTGTATGGGTGCTGTCCACTCTCTTCCTATATTCAGACTGAATTCAGCATCTAATCTTACAGGACGACCACAAGTCATAGATTCTAATCACTGGTTATATCCTGTACTAAAAGTAATGCCGCATGAGATGTTGATTAATACATCCTTTAATGAGCATGGAATGCCAATTTGTTATAGTATGCAAGACATCTTACGATGTCATCAATATCAGTTATCTAACGATCTACAAAATAGGGTTTATACGGTGATAGTGACATGAGCGAACCAACATACGTAAGTATTAATAGACAGATGCTGAGTGTAATTGACTTTAACTTCAATATACTCGGAATACCTAAAAGGTCCTTAGGCTTACAGTCGGAGGACGAATTTCGATTATCTATGCATCAGCTTAGAGAAGAAATTGACGAGATAGAGAAGGCCTTTTCTCATGGCGACTTTATAGGTGTATTAGACGGTTTAGTTGACTTGGAATACTTCTTGTTAGGTATATTCTATAAGAGTGGTATAAATGAACCAACACATGCAGAATTATTTGATACAGTACATCAAGCTAATTCACTCAAAAAAGTCGGAGTTAAAACCGGTAGAGAGGGATATGGAGCGGCAGATGCTGTAAAGCCAGAATCATGGGTTAATCCAGAAATTAAATTTGCTAGAATACTAGATCGAGTAAATAAACGTGGATCTTAGCAGTAAAAAACGCTCTATAATTGTAGAGGGTGCCGACGCTACTGGTAAATCGACATTAGCTACAAAACTTGGACAACAGTACGGTATATACACATTTCGTGCCGGACCTAAACCCACTAGTACTAAGCATGCAGAGATGTGTATGTTGTATCAGAATATGTGGTTACATAATCAGAGTTGTGTATGGGATAGACACACTGGAATAAGTAATGTGTGTAATCTACCTGGACTAAGTAAGCAATCTACACGTATGCATGCATACTACGTAAAAGAGGCTCTACAGTATTCCCTAATAATAGTATGTACTGCTGAAAATTTAGACTCTCATAACCAAGAATCCTATGAGACTGGTGCAGATTTAGAGCGTGTACGTAAGGAACACTCTACAGTATCTAACAACTATAAGAAAATGGCACATGACCTTCCCAGTGTAATACGATACGACTTTAAAATAAAGCCGTTTCAAACGTTGATTGAGGAGATAGACCGTGCGATTTCTATCAGTATATAAGGATTTAAAGAGTAAGGGCTCTATAGTCTCACCCAGAGATCAAAAGGTCCTAGAGATACAGGACTACATGTTTACTATGGGTCCAAGAGATCGATTTACATCGTATTCAGCACGACATCTTAACCTAGACTATGCTAAATTTGAAATGGTGTGGTATCTAACAGGTGATAAATTAGACAAACGCATAACCAAATCAGCAGCCATGTGGTCAGATTTACGACAGCCGGATGGATCATGGTTTTCTAATTATGGCCAATACTGGTTCGGTGATCCACAACAGGGTTTTGAATGGGTTATCAATCAACTATTTTCGGATAAGGATAGTCGTCAGGCAGTTATTCCAATGTTACATAGACGTAATCTATTTACTGGGAATAAGGACGTAGTATGTACTCAGTGTATATCATTTCGTATACGAGATAACAAGCTCTATATGAGTGTTAACATGCGGAGTCAAGATGCCATATGGGGTATGACTAATGACATATTCTGTTTCTCAGTATTACATGAAATGATATACGTAGTTTTACGTGACGGTAAATATCATAATCTAGTTATGGGATCATATACTCATAAAGTAGACTCATTTCACGTATACGAAAAACACTTTGGTATGCTAGATAGAATTATAATCGAAGGCCACGGTGGATATACTGAAATATACTGTCCAGAAATATATGATAATCGTGAAGTAATGAATCTTCTCAACTATAAAGCGAGAGATTGCGTAGCACAACATCTATTTACGGAGTGGTTATATGAGAATAGATACTCGGATGGACATCGATGAATACTTTACTAAAATGGTTCGTCTTGCTAGTTTACGTGGTGCCTGTATTCGTCGTAAAACTGGCTGTATCCTTGTTAATGATCGCAATCATGTTATTGCTACTGGGTATAATGGTCGTTCTAGCGGCGTGCGTAACTGTCTTCAAGACCCTTGCGGAGGTAGCGAAATGGATTCTGGATTGGGTCTGGAGCGATGCGAAGCTATACACGCCGAAGCAAATGCTCTTCTCCAGTGTCCAGATGTATTTACGATTAAAACGGTGTATTGTACGACTGCTCCGTGCATTCACTGCGTCAAACTCTTAACTAATACTTCTTGTGATAGAGTAGTATTTTTAGACACATATCCACATGAATCAGAAAGTGAAAAACTGTGGATAAAATCAAACCCACTTAGATTGTGGGAACATTGTCCTGAGCAATTAGATTTTATCGGAGAACAGAGATGACAGACGGCACAACACAAATGGATCCACTAATACTCATTAAAAGAGTTATAGATAAAGCAGGGATAGACGGAACACTCACAGAAAATGCAGCTAAATACTTTAACGATAAACTTACACAAAATAAAGAGATGAAGACCAAAATCTCTACATTGGAGACTATGGTCGAATCAAGAACAGAAAAAATAGCCACGTTAGAAGCTAGTAACAATCGATTAATGACAGAAAATACTGAATGGCAGAAGCGAGAAACCGAACTAGAAACACGTGAAGATGAGATGCTCAGATTAGAGTTAACAGCTCAATTTGAGGCTGAACGAGTCACTGATCATAAAGAGATGTTCGGCCAGGTATTTCGCAATATCGAAGTGCGTCGTGACATATTTACAGCTTATCCTGGTTCAGATGGCGGGCAGTATCAAACACCTATAGCTGGCGGCGTAGAACATAATGTAGAAACGACTAAAACAGAGTAGTCCACTATTCTCTGCTAGTATATAACTATACTAGTAGTTCTGAACGGAGTAAAGCGGATGCGTACGAAAGATGTTAAGTTGTACAAAGTAGACAAAAACGGCTCAGAGCGTCTCTGGACCATAAAAATATACGACAACACCATCGTTATCCAGTACGGTCAGTTGGGTGGAGCTATGCAGACGCAGACAGAGACAGTAGACAAGGGACTGGCTAGCCGCACTCTTGACGAACAGTTACTTAGTAGAGTAAAATCTAGGGTTAATAAGCAGCTAGATAAAGGTTACAATAAGACATTGGAAGATGCTCATAAAAATAAGGGTAAAGACGCGTCTGGAAACATCAAGCCAATGCTAGCTCAGCCGATCAAGAGAATATCGTATATAGATTGGGAAACTGCCTTTACTCAATGGAAGTATGACGGCCATCGTATGATGGTGGAGGTGCAAGATGGACAAGCTAGGGCTTGGTCAAGACTCGGTAAACCTATTACTTCAGTTCAGCATATTTTGGATCTTCTTTCTAAGCTTCCTAGCGGCACTATTCTGGACGGTGAGCTATACCATCATGGTACTCCATTACAGACAATTGCTTCTTGGGTCAAGAGGAGTCAACCTGAGTCTAACAATCTTATCTATATTATATTTGATATGGTACATCCCGCACCTTTTATAGAAAGATTTAATGGTATACAGATGAGATTAAATTCACGTGATATGAATAATAATCCACATATTCAAATAGCTACTACTGGTAAGATTAATAACTCTGAAGCCATAGGTCCTAATCTCAGATATGCTATAGATCAGGGATATGAGGGCTTGATACTACGACACAGTACTGCGTCATACGAAATAGGCACAAGGTCCAGATCGTTAGTCAAGATCAAGCAAATGTTCGATTCTGAATTTAGATGTATAGCAATAAATGAGTCAGCAGACGGGTGGGCCGTCCTACAATGTGAAGACGGTGCGGGTCGTAAGTTCAATGTATCTGCACCAGGAACCATAGACGATAAGAGGGAAGTGCTCTATAACGCAGACGAGTATATCGGTCGAAGCATCACAGTAGAATATAGTCAATTGACTAAAGATAAAATACCGTTTCATCCCGTAGCCATTAGATGGAGAGAAGACGTATGAAAACGTATCTGAAAATATTGCATATACTCAGCTGGATTCCCATATTCGCTATAAACATAGTGCTATGGATCATGGGCATATTCGTAGTAAGCTGGTATGCTAGAGACCCTATGGATTCATGGCCTAAGTGGACATGGATTTGGCAAAATGACGAAGACCAGGGAGAACCACTCTGGTACGTGAAAAAATATCCCGACCGATCTCCATGGTTACGTCGATTTTTGTATATGGCATTTCGTAATCCAGTCAATAACCATAGATTCATATTTGAAGATAAGACTACGTGGTATACTGATGGTGATCTTGATGCCTTCGATACAGAGGGTAGTGACCTAGTACGTCGTGGTATAGGTATGGCAGCCGGATGGCGTTGGGCTGGAGCGTTTGCAGGATATAGACGAATTTGGTTAAATAGTTCAATCAAGTACTCAGAGTTCTACATAGGGTGGAAGGTCGGATCTAGCGTTCCAGGACTCGGGTTCACATTCCAACTTAGGCTAAAACGTGACTTCATCAGGGGACTATAACCATGGTCAACAAACTACTTAATAATCCACCACTAGTTCGGATAGTGATATACATACTCATAGCCATAATGTTACTCTGGTTATGGCTCGGTGAAAGGGCAGAGGCGGAAACAATTGTTGGCATTGGGCCCGCGTTTGTTTCTGGACATTACTCAGATACGCTGGCGATCACCATAAACGAGCGCTTCGGCGGACGTTGGGAAATCGGCCTCATGCTCGTTGGAGAACAGACCACTAAACACGATCAGTTCGTCGGTAACAACTTTGCCTTTGGCGCACGTTTGATTGTGCCATCGCCTAAGAAGCGATTTGAACTTGCCTTCGGTGGCTCAGTTTGGGCCGAACAAAATACTGTAGTCTCTTGCGAAAGCCGATTTACACTTACAATAGGCATAGCATGGAACATTCGTCGCGGACCGTGGAATCTGGCGATAGACCATGCGTCGACTGCTGGAGTATGCAAACCAAATCCTGGACAGAACATACTATCGATCAGGAGAAAATTCGGATGAGTAACTACGGAGAAAGTCTTGTACTAGACCTAATCGACTGCAATCCAGAGACGTTTACTCGCATAAACATCAAGATGTTGTGCTGTGGACTTTGTGATATAATTGACATGGAACGGGAGGACCTATATTTTTGGGATTATGAGGGCGCGCAGGAAGAGTATCAAGAGGCTCCCGACCACCTGAAGGGGACATCTGCCGTTCAATTCATCCGTACTAGTAGTCTAGTAATTCACACTTTAGATGTTACACGTCAGGTATTCATAGACTTATTTTCTTGTAAAACATTCGACCATAACGTTGTCGCAGAATATGTGACAGTATTTTTTGAGGGGAAGATCAATGCACAACATTCATTCACGCGCGGCTGATCTGGTAGGAGTTCTAATTATCCCTACAGGAGTCGGCGCTGCTATAGGCGGCCATGCTGGCGATGCTACGCCTGTGGCTAAGTTACTGGCGGCCTGTTGTGATTGGCTGATCGTTCATCCAAACGTAGTCAATGCATCTGACATAAACGAAATGCCTATAAATGCACTCTATGTAGACGGCTACACTCTCGATCAAGTACTATCTGGCAAAGAAGGGCTTAAAAAATGTCAGCGCCAGAATACGATTCTAGTAGTGGCTAATGATCCGATACATGGCAGTACCGTTAACGCAATTAATGCAGCACGTACGACTATAGGTGCTGACATACAGCTAATTGCACTCAAAACTCCTTTGACCATGAGTGCACATATTGATACAGACGGAACTGCATCTGGCGTCGTAACTGGAGTTGATGAGTTAGTAGAGCAGCTCAAATCTCTAGAATATGACGCGTTAGCTATTCATACCCCAATTATTTGTTCAACAGACGTAGAAAAATATTATTGGGACAATGGCGGAGTGAATCCATGGGGCGGAGTAGAGGCCAGAGCGTCTAGAATGATATCCACAAGGATTCGAAAGCCAGTAGCACATGCACCACTAGACCTTGAAGATAAGCCGGAGTTTAGAAACTTATACTGTCAATCAGTAGATCCACGTATGGCAGCAGAAGTAATATCTAACTGCTTTTTACACTGCGTCCTAAAAGGATTGCATGACTGTCCTTTGCCTACAAATTATATACCAGAGGCTGATTGGACGATAAGTGATATTGATTTCATCGTTACTCCCTTCAATGCTTACCCTAATGATGCTTTATTTGTAGTGAAGAGAGGTGCTAGACTGATTCGAGTAGCTGAAAATATAACAGTATTTGACGATATGCCGTATCTACCTGGAGGAGAGAGCGTAGCGAATTACTTAGAAGCTGCAGGGTTAATTGTGTGCATGAGAGCTGGCATAACATCAGATTCAGTACGCTTATTAACTCGATAGGAATAAATATGAGCGAATTTCCGATAACAAAGCATTTTACTATTCGAGTCAAAGATTTTATTAAGAGATTAGAGGAGCTCGATCCAGAAGCACATATTATGACACAGTTAGTACCAACTGAGGGTGATAGTGCTTGGAGTATGTGGCTTGATCTTAGTGACGAAATTGAGCACTTTAAATGGGATGCGCCAGTACATCAACTAAAGGTGTGGCATCCTGAGTTTACACACCTACCTAAGGAATAAATATGAGTGAGTGTAGTCATGATTCACGTTTTAGTGGAGTATTCTTTTTACCGAAAGAAGATAATGGCTGTATAGCTTGTGCTCTTGAGCGCGCGTCTAATGAGATTAAAAATGCTTATATGACAGGATTTTATAACGGACAATCAAATATCATACAAGGTTCTCCGCTCGATAGCAAGTTTGGTTTTGAACAGTATCAAAAAGATCCTACAAAACAAGATAGACTAGATATTACTTATGACGATGGTTTTATGGGCACATCTAACCCCAGTGACTAAGAAAAATTAGAGGATTAAAAATGAGTGAGGATTCAATGTATAGAAAGAAGCTATTTGCCATACTTGAAGGTTATGGTATGATGAAGATCGAGCAGTATGCTCTATTCGGCGGTATAGTCAACGAGCTACAACGTGAATCTAACGTTAAGATTGGAAAGATGAAGCGAACAGTCTCGTTAGCAGAAGACGTACTAAGATCTCATACCGAATTAGGTAAGGCACTGGAGGCTTTATCGACTGAACTAGACTCTACTTGACGATAGGTATTTTTCTGGGATACGCCTTAAAAATACGAAGGTCCAACGTATTATCTAGATCTACTAATTTTCTTACATATAAATACCTAAGATCGGCCCTCGCTCGAGGGCCTTCTATCTTAGGACTACCTTTAGACTGCTCTATCTTATAGATTACGTTGTAGTTCTGCGTCATACTACGGTAACAGTCATAGTCTGAACACCTTTAGGATTAGAGAAAGGGACATTTGCTGGTCTGACCTCCGGACTCGACTCATTGCCCTTCGTATCTACTACGATACATCTAAATTCCCAATCACCTGGGTCCATATCAAGTACGTTCACCTCTTGAGGCGCCGTTGGAGCTATCCTAGGAGGAATGGGAGTCCATGTAGGTGCACCGACAACCCTAAACGAAACATCTACACCCGCAATTTCTTCTACAGGTAAAGGACGATTATTCTCTCTTTCAACAGGGAGAGTCCATTTTACTAATACATCACCACTCATTCTATCACCTCTATAGTCATACTCGTTATTGGCTTAGGTCGATTACGTCTCTTATCCGAACCTTGCAACCTTAACAGGGTCCTTACGTACTGAATAAATGCCTTTATACAGATCATTCGCAAGAGGCTACTACTACTGTCGACCTGACTGATCCGAACCATGATTCTACCTTGTCGACGGGAACTACGTGACGTTTATCGACCTCGTTAATTCCACGTATGTATTGATCTGGATCGCATGGCGACCCTATGGGTGCAGTGCCTACTGCAGACATCAGCAGTATATCGTCACCCTTCGATATCGAGTACACAGTCTGCTCGATCGTCAGCATAGTTGGTGGCATCGGTACTAGCGGCGGTATAGTCTTAACAGCCTCATTGGAAAAATCACTTTCTTGTACAGGATTCGCACTGTTATAGGCAGTCGATACGAAGTAGTACGTATCACCCTCAGTCAAGTTTGGTATTGTAAGTGTCGTTACCGTAGGATCAGTTATATCTATTGTTACTGGATACGGACCGCCCAGTGTCTGGCCCATATAGATCTTGAACCCTGCAAGGTCCGTTAGGGGCGTACCGTCAGTATTTTGTATCGGTGCTACCCAATTTAATACGACTTCACCTGCATGCACCATAGAAGGTAATAGGTATAGTAATACGATAATTAGCTTATTCATCATTATCTCTTCTCAATAAATGTTTCCAAATATCTTCCAACTTATCTCGTATCTTACTGTGCTGCTCATCCATCTTACGATGCATTTCACCATGTGCCTTAGAATTTTCTTCATCTAACTTATCTAATTTTTCATCTTGTCTAGATTCAATACAGTACCACCACCGAATAAAACCAGAAATCATGGCTAATAAGATGATGACTACTATGCCTATCACCCATTGTACCCAGCTTTCAGTCATCATTATGCCCAGCCAATAATCGTAACGTAGCCTTGACGTCACCGTTTAATTCTCTAATAGCATCACCATTGGCTTTAACACTGGCCTCAACGTCCTTTACATTATCTACAAGAACCGCTAAACTAGTGTTACCTGTCTCTATAGCAATACCCTCTTGAATCTTCTTTTCAATCCATAACTCAGAATATGCGAATAACGCTACAGCTACTACGGAATATATTGGCCACCCTGCTAGTAGACGCTCTACAAGAGTGCCTACGTTCTTAGCTGCTTCATTTTCAGAGGTCATCTTCAATCTCCTGCTCAACAATTTTTTCGTATATCTTGTTAAATGCAGCCGCTTTTTCTGCTTCTTCTACTTTATGAATTTCTTGCTTTTCTTTCAGTTCTTCAAATTCTTTAATTTTAGATTCACGAGAATCTAACTCATCTTCTAACGAATCTATCTTGTTCTGCTGCTGAGCTATACGATACTCAATCTGTTTCTGCTGCTCTTCATACTCTTCCTGAGTTATGTCGGCCATCAACCATCGCTCGTCATACTTAGCAGCTCTGTCGTAAATTTCTCCAAGGTCCGGAGATACGTCGATTAAACCTAATTCTACTAGTGATAAATGATCGAATTCCATACATATCTCATTACCCCAATTCTTACGAATTGTCTTTATACTACACATAAACATATACGCAGTAAATACATGACTATTCTGCTGTGCTTCTTCTGCAGCCTTCCAAAGATCACACGTAGGTGTCCATGATCTTGGAATGGGTACGCCCAGAGCCCAAGCACCCGACGTATTGGCACCACTTATACCGAATACTCGTCCACACGCCTCTACCTGATTAGTCTGATGTAGGTATATGCTGGGCACCTGCCTTGTCTCATTAAAGGCAATGCTCTGTTCATTACCAGTATTGACGGCACTAGATGTAGAGCTCTGACTTTGACTCTGATCTTGATCTTGATTTTGATCTTGATCTTGAACTTGTTCGCTACTACTCCCTATAATATCATCATGGCCACATTGACGATGCCCTCTGCGACAATCGTCATCATACTCTTCAGCCCAAATAAACGGGCTGAAGAGTAACAATACCACAAATAATTTATTCACTTGGAGACCCTTCACCATTCGCTCCCGGAGTTGGCGGTGGTGATAATGGTTTTAAACTTACTGGAGCACCTTGTAAACCATTTGGATCAGTATCAATTCCAAATTCACCTGACGCCAATGCTCTAAGTAACCACTTTAAGTCTACAATACCATCAGAATATTTAATAGGTGCATTCACAGTTTCATCAGTCAAGAACTGTATACCTCCCTGAATAGCACGAAGAATCTTCTGCTGAGTTATTTGATTCTGCATCTGACGCTGTTGTGGTGATAATTGTTGTTGTACTTGCTCTGCTGGTCGATTCATTTCATTTACCTCTTTGTCATTAATTATCTTAGATTATCTTTCTCTTTTTCATCAGTATAAAAATCATACGGGTACTCTTTTCATACTAAACGAAAGCTATTTGATGATCAACTCCATCTTCACCTGTAAACCATAATTCGATTGGATTAGTGTTTTTCATCCAAATTTGTCCATATGCTGTAACATCAGTATCTGCCGCCGCCTGCTCTCGCAAGAACAATGAGCCTTGATTAGAAAATCTCGCCTCTACAATAAGGCCGGGTTCCCAGACATTAAACGAACCGTCATCACTAAAGCCTGCGTAGCCTTTAATTCCATCTGTATTTGAAAATGCTATTGCGGAACCACCAGTTGTACTGATGCGATTGACCTGCAATGCAGCACCAAAAGCAGAGTCACTAAAAGTCCAGAGATCGGTTATTGTTTCTTGTACTGTTTTATCAACAAGATCACCTTCGGTGATACCGCCAAAGGAATCAGCAGTAACAGCCGTTGGAAAATTGATTCCATCAATCACAGCGCCAGTACGAGAAACGTCAAATACACTATTACTTACAGACGTTGCATCATTCCATGCTCTAAGTCTAAAGGTCTCAGCGTCCGCCTGAATTGACCATAACTGATTATCTGCCGCTGCATCGGTTTCATCAAACCACAGACGCGGTGTAACTGCTTGGAACGTATATGCAGTACCAGAGAACGTTTCTGCGACTGTCTTATCTATTAAGTTCGCCTCAAGAATAGCCCCGTAAGACGTAGCCGTAATTGCATCGAAGTCTGCATCGACTGTACCAGCGGCTATATCTGCAAAGCCAGTGATGTTCCATGTCGTACCACCAATAGTGTCGGCTAAGGTAAAATCAGTGCTTACATTATCGTAGTCAAAGCGAACGTCACTGCCACTACCGAACCTAAGCTGGGTGCCATCAACAAAGATAAAAGGATTACCTGACTGAAAGTTGATCCCGGAGAATGTCCAACCACCGCTGATTGATGCGTCAGCAATCTTACTAACTAGGTTTGCTTCTAGTATTCCACCGTAGCTAGTACCAGTTATTGCATCAAAGTCAGCATCAACCGCTCCAGCTTTAATTGCCGTAATGCCCGATATGTTCCAATCGACGGTGGCGGCGTGGGTAGTATTTACATCTGTGCCGTCATGACGTGTTATCTGCGCTCCAGACCCACTGTCTATAACCTTAAATCCACGGCCTGGTGGAGCAACAATGTCTCCAGTTAAACCCGTGATATTTAAGTCAGCCGTACCAGTGATCGCCCAGTTTAGGTCTGTAGCTGAGAGGTCTATAGCAGACTTCTGCGAGCGTGTGTCATTGAAAAGATCAAATGAACCGTCTTGTCTGAACCAGTAGCCCACCTCCTCCACGATGCGCCATTCAGTTGAACTGACACGACGCAGAGTTAGCTTGGCCCCAATCTCATTAGAGTCGATAGACTTACCAACACCTGCGCTACCTGGCTGTATATTACTAGAACCGTCAGGAGTAATACGTAGAAGTTGTGCGGCCTTAACTTCAAAAGTAATTAACGGCCAACCCGTGGGCAGAGCGTCTAGAGTAACTACTACTGTTGCGACAGCACCCTCATTAGTAACTGTACGAACGTAGTTCGACCAACCCTGCGTATAGCTGATAGTCGCGTCATGCTGAATTAGCCCCCGTATATCCTCGACGTTACCCGTTGCGTTAAAGTCAACCATTTGATTGCCGTCGGGCTGTCCTTCGCCATTAAGTAGCGAAAAGTCAACGTCCAGAATAATGTCTGACCCTACCGTTCTAACGTCATCCACAAATAAATAATTAGTAACAAGCGGCGTTTCTCTATCGTCGATAACCTCTGCGTCGGTAATTCGTACATTACCAAGATTCGCGGCTCCAGTATCCGGGGCGGGTGCGTACACAATAAATGCGGCGCCCAACGATGCCGACGTAGACCCTACAGAGTTCGGACGGATTGCTTTCGGATGCTCTATCTCAATGAGTGGGCCGAGGGCATCATAGTTACGGGAGACAAACATGAAATTTGCGGTGTCTATTCCAACTGGATTGATAACTTTAATAGACCCCGTTATACGACTGCCCACAGTAAAAGATTGTTTTACATTAAGATTACCTACCGACAAGGCGATTGGAGATTCGATATCTACGGGATTCTGCACTACAATGTTGACTGTGGACATGAAATTATAGCTGTCTCCTACGTCCCAATCATTATCTGTTCCGCCCGTGAGTACGGCAGTTATTGTGGTTGCGGTATTTGCCGTGATAGGACCAGAGCTGCCGTCGTCCAGATTCACAATAACTCGCCCCACAAACTCGTTTGTGGCCCACGACTCACCACTGTCGCTTAATGTGGCAGCACTTGCTCCACCGTCATGTGTGCCAATAGCCTCTGGGAAATTATGAATATCAATTATAAGACCTGCACCCGTGTTACTTTTAGTATGGATGTCGTTCAGTACAATACCCTCAAGCAGATCGTAGGAACTGTTGGGTTCTATGTCTAGGCCAAATTCAGGGGCAGTGCCTGCACTATTTCTTAGAACTGCACCATTCACAACAATATCTTTACCAGCAGTAATAGATAACCCACCACGTCTATTATCATCTGCCGAAATATTTTCAAGGTATATATTGGAACAATTTCTAGTAGTTGCACCATTACCAATTGTAAAGCCGTCTCCACCAGATTTGTTTGCGGCTACATCCCGTATCGTTATATTATTTGCACCACGTAACGCAAAAATGTGTCGGAATTCTCCTGTAACAGGCTTAGTGATATACTCCCAAACTGAATTATTTCCTTCGATGGAGCAATTCCCAACATCTCTGTATCGCATCCAGCCTCTGTCGGCAGTCATTCCTGTATTCCGCATCGTAACACCGGCGTCACAAAGAATGTGCGTATTAGCTCCTACAAGAACACCGTCGGTTGCCTCAATGGCAGATGTCCATTGATAAATACCTGCGGGAACGCGAATAGTGAAACCACCAGCGATCAAAATGGCATTGAATGCAGCGGTGTTGTCTGTTGCGTCATCCCCAACGACACCGTACCGGAACATATGACCGACCGGATAGTGATAGTCAGTGATGGTCAGGCTTGCTGCTGTCTCTTCGGTAGTCTCAGGAAAAAGTGGTGCTACCGGGAAGTCTGTTCCAAGATCGTTAGTAAACCAAAGCTCATTTGCTGACCCTACAATCTTGACCCATGGTTGCCCATACGCTAGGGTGTCTGCACCCGCAGATACCCTTTCTTTAATCTTGACGAGTCCGTCGAAATCCCAATTGCCAGTTATCGTTTCGATCGCACTCTTATCTAGTAAATTGCCTTCAGTAATTCCACCATAGCTAAGAGCAGTAATAGCTCCAGTAGAACTAATCTTAGCACTAACTTCCTCCACCCAGGCACTACCATTCCATCGAACTGTATTGTCAACTCCTGTACCATCAGCAATACCAACACCTATCATCGACTTACTAACTCCATTGATCCTAATGAATGCATCAGTAGCCGTAACCCATATATCACCCTGTACTGGTACTGTAGGAGCTATACCTGTCGGGATATTAAATCCAGCACGTACAGTCGTACTATCATCAGTAACCAAACGTCCCGAATGAGTCCAGAGACCACTTATAGTCTCACTAGCAGCAACACGAGCTAATATCGCAGCATCTGTAATTTGAGATTCTAAGATAGTCAATGCTGCCTCATGAGCAATCACAGTCGCTTCGGGAACAATTGTAATGCCACTAAAGGTCCAATTACCGGCTATCGCTTCAATAGCACTTTTATCGACGAGATCAGCATTCGCTATACCGGCAATTAATGTAGCACTAAAATCAGCTGTAACAGCATTGAATGTAAGACCGGCATTCGTCTTAGGCCCAAGATTACCTGTAGGAGCAGTAACAAATAACGGAAATGATGTTGTGTCGACTACTTCGTTTGCTACTGTAATTAATGTAGGTACTGCTCCCGCCAAAAGATCCTGTGTAGCCCCATTAATACGCGCAAAAATACTCGCTGTTGTTGTCCACATATCCCCATTAACAGGCACAGTTGGTGCTACACCGTGTGGCAAACGAAATCCTGCTGCTGTTGCATCTGATGCATCAGTAATTAATAGTGCGGAGTGAGTCCATACACCACTAATAGTTTCTGTACTAGCGAGACGCGCTAAAATTGAACCGTCCGTTATTTGGGATTCCAATATAGCTAGTGCTGCCTCGTGTGATGTGATTGTGACCTCGGGAACAGTAGTAGTACCACTAAAGGTCCATGCTCCAGTAATTAACTCTATTGCACCTTTATCAACCAGGTCTATTTCAGTAATACCACCGTATGATTGAGCAGTAAGATCACCAGATATATCAAATGCCGCCGTAATGAAATTAAGCGTATTAATATTCATACCTGATCTATTTATGACCAAGAAATTGAGCGTAGCACTTTCAGCGTCATTTTCAGCTCTAAATATTAATTGTCCACCAGACGCTAGAATGTTCCAACGCTTTTCGTCAAGAATAGCGTCAGTCTCATTAAACCGTATTTTAGGAACCAATCCCTCAAATGTATATGTGTTAGTTATCGTCTCTACGGCCGTCTTATCAAGCAAGTTACCCTCAATAATTCCACCGTAGCTCAAAGCAGTAATAGCTCCAATTGAACTAATTCGAGCACTAGATTCTTCTATCCATGCAGAACCGCTCCAACGAAGTGTGTTATCAGTCCCTGTACCATCAGCGATACCACCAACACCGAGCTGATGATCAGCACCACCATCATCAGTGAACCAGAGGGTGTTAGGCACGTCGTTCTTAACCCATACTACACCATCACCTGCGCTAGGAAGAGCCGGAACTGCAGTATCTTCTTCGATATAGACACCTGCACCACCGCCAACTCTCGAGACTCGTATACCAAAATCAACTGTCGCGAATCGAACACCACCAGTGTAAAATAGTGTAACAGCACCATCAGGATCATGTGTGTACCCAGTAGATAAGCCACCTAGTGCTGTAGTTGCTCGCCATCGAGTGGTTTGACCTCGAACATTGTTCGTAATTCCGCCAATGGCCCCGCTACCAAAGTCCAAAGCACCCCAAACAACGGTATCATCACTGTTCGTAAATACGAAAGTATTCGAGCCATTATCACTTGATACAGGCGGATTAGAGCCAACTATACTACCACGTGCCTCTAATTGAGCTGCTGAAATCGCTACTAACTTGTCATTACCTCCTACCCTTAATCTATCTGTATCTCCTACTGTCGGTACAGCCCAAACACCATCAGCCCGTAAGAAGTTAGTACTGCCACCACCTGACAATGGAGCTAATCCCTTAAGACCAGATGTAAAAACATCAAGTAGTACAGTGGCCTGTGTACCTGTAAGTTCCTCACCATCACCAGCACCTGTAGTAGTTCTAGCCAAGAATCTGTCTGTTGCCGCAAACGCTACATCGGCTGCTACGAATCGTCGACTCTCCCAATCTACACCATCTGCGATTAACACATTTCGATTGGTGGGTGTAGAGGTGTTTACATCAGAAAGCTCACTAAGTTCACCAGCACCAGCGCCTATATTTTCTGTCCAAGTGCCATCCGATTGCAGAACTTTACCAGAATCAGTAGACGTATCTGATTCAGGCACTAGTCCAGCCTGAACCTTATTCGTAGGACCTGAACCAACAGTAGTACCAAATGATTGTGAAGTTTGAAATACGAATATAGAGTCAATTTCTATTTCTTCTTCAGTAGTAGGGCTCTGATCAAACCAATCAACCCTAAACATCCAATACTGAGCATCTACATTACCGTCAGTTTCTACATGAATAGTACTTTCTTGCCATGTAGTACCTGTTACAGCGAATGTCGTAAAGGTAGAATTTGCTTGAGCCCCTATAGATCCACCTCTAGGTAAATCAAACCCTAACATCCTCCAAACTAATCCAGAAAACGTATTAACTCCGTTGTTTCTCCATCTAATCTTTATATCAAATGAAGGTAAATTCGTCCTAATTCTATGTCCATGCCAAAAGTATCCCTCACTAGTCCTAGGCGGAATACCTGTAGTTAAATTGTCTTTAAAAAATCTTACTGTATTAGAACCATTAGGACCGGTACCTAAACTCATTGTAATAGTACTAGTACCGTCAGGTATACCTGACGTTACACTGTCCTGTGTAAATTCATTCCATAATCGTCGAGTATCAGCTACATTCGCTGCAGCATATAGACTACTAGATAAATCGAAATCGGGGTCAATAATGGGTTGTTGCTGTCTATCGAATAATCCACTATGTACTATAAACGATACATCTGTACCCGACGTAGTGGGAATGGTTACAGTAGGATCTGGATCTACAGAATCTATCAGCACTACACCAAACTTATACGCTTCAGCCGTTCCCGTACCAACTATATCAAATATCTCATCTATTGAAAATATAAACCATCGTGTACTAGATATACGATATGTAATCCTATCACCAAGATTAAGATCAGAAAAGAATAGAGTAAAATTCAGTCCAGCCTTATCTTTCTTATTTATTAGTATGGCATCAGTTAAGTGAAAATTATTCTGACTACCTGAGGTATCAGTTCCTCTGGCCGTCAACATAGCGTATCTAGACTGGCCGGCGGCCAGCTGCGTAGTATCTAAATCATCATATATAAGTGTTACATGTTGGCCAGGTTCACCCGTACCACCACCAGTAACCGAGTTAACGGTTTCAGACACACTAGAATCATCGCCGCCAAACGAATAATCAAATTTAACACTAAACGTCTCAGTACCCGACCCAGTTGGAGTTATCGTAATACGAGAAATATTTAAATCACCTAATGGATGCGTAGTAACTGCGCCAGTTATAGTTCCATCAGTACTATTTAGAGTTAATCTGTACCCCTGACGAGCTACAGCTGATCCGCCCTGTACGAACGTAACATCTAAATCAGTAGTAAGTTGTGAAGGTGTCCAAGGTCCATCAGTACCTTCTCTACGCCAAGCTAAACCATTTTCAGGTTCAATAAATCCATTAACACTGTTTCCACCATCTAAACCATCTGCAATATCTACTAAAGTTATAGTATCAAGAACAGTGCCTCCTACACCGTCTTTCATAGTAATGACTATGTCATTACTTATATTTCCAGAATCCAATATACCTGTATAACCGTCACTACCTGTCTGATATCCATTAGCTACCGTGAGCTCGAGATCACCAGGGTCAAATAGCTTAATAGTTCCTGTAGATAATAAAGTATCGACACCGCCCTCAATCTTATGGGCTTCAACTGTAAGTGTACCTGTACCATTATGAATAGCTGTACCGTTAGTGGGTTTGATATAAAATACAGTAGTCGTTGATACGAGCGGTGTAGCGGATATACCTGCAGTAGGACTAACTGGAAAATATATAGATTGCTGTAAGTATATGTCTACTACTCTAGCCCACATAAATCTAGTAACAGTATCAATATATGGAATAAAGTAATCTAATATGGTAGTAGAGTTTAGATCAGACGGAAGAATGAATTGAAGTGTCTGAGGCACTGGCGACACTGCATCTCTATCATTCACCGTGTTAACATGCAATTCTATATATGAACTATTTCTTATCATAATACTAGTAAGATCTGCAGTAGCTATTATACCACCGGCCACACCAACAGCAGTTAATCCATCTACAGCCGGCGGATTTCTAGTAGCACCACCTACAGTATGTAGTATTACATTTGACCATACAGACTGAGCTCCGAATTCTGTAACGGTTCTCATCTGTATTTCGTATTCAAGACCTATTTCTACATTATCGATATTTATAAACGCTTGACTAGCGTTAAATGTAGAAATATACATCCACGTGCCTAATACTGGCGCTTCAGTTATATTAAATATTCTATATCTTAAATCCGCAGTTAACGAGCCCCAAGCCTCAAGATTATTAGAAGTTATTTGCCATGTAACGATAATACGTGGAATCAAAACACCTGAACCGTCTACAAAAAATACGTTTTGATCACTATTAGCCTCTAAGCCAAATGGTGGGCTCGGACGTAGTGTAGTCGGATCTGGGGGTAGGGTTATATTGGGGTTAAACGGTGGAATAACACCTGTATCAGCATCTAATATGGCAGGCGATAGATCAAGACAGGTCAATCTAGCAGTTAAATTATCTTGTGGATCTATGGCGATTATAAGTAAATCTTGTGTCTCACTACCTACTTCACCTATCATATACAAATCACCGATTTGTATGCCCGCAGGTATAACGGGTGTAAATGTATGGCTAAATAGATCGGGACCGCCTTGTAGCGTTAGATCCTCTATGACAGAAGTTCCGTCATCCAATCTAACTCTCATCACATAGTTAGTACCTCCATCTAGAGTTACAGCTTCATCGGTAGTAATTACATTACCTACAACATCTTTAATTCGACCATAGCTATTACCCCATAACGGTATATCATGTGCTGATTTAATGTGGTCACCACGTTGAGCCACAATATGCTCAACATCAGCATTAAACGTATAAACTTCAGGTCGCAATCTAGCGGCAGCCATTATATATCTGGCCGTCTTCCAAGCAAAGTCTGCATCAGTTATACCAGCAAGTTGTAAGACCTCAAATTCAGTAGCACTACCTGCATCAAACCCATCATCAAAGACTATCATTTCATCTTCTTGATAGCCTGAATCCTCAGAATTAAATCGCACCTTAAATGCATGTGGAAAATTAACAAATCTTTTAACAGAGTTGAATCCCCAGCTATTTCTAGGCGTAAAATATTGTACTGGAGTAGGTGTAGCTTGTTCTAATATGACAGTCCATTTACCATCTCTATTAGATACTGATGCACGACCTACACTAGCTGCACGTGTTATAGCTCGAAATACAGACGTCTTGTAATCTACGACTTCATCATAAAACCGACCTTCAACAGTGTTTTCAGTAGCCCAATCAGCTAGATCATCCAGTATAATTTTATCGATCTCAGGTGCGTCAATAGGCCTAGCATTACCTAAACCGGTAAGAACGTCTAAAAACGCCCAAGCAGGATCACGAGTAGCGGCCGCAATATTAAATAACTGAGTACCTTTATTCCACGAACGTAGTTTTCTAGTAGCTATTACATTAAACGTATCTATAATACCGTTTAATTGGTCCGTAGCTCTAACTCTCAACGTCATAAACGTAGCAGTACCTGCGGGTAAGAGTATAGCAGGTGTTGGTTTAATACTTCTAGTAGCACTCCAAGCTAACACCCATTGAAAACTAAACCAGTTAGCGTCTGATGAATCTCTTGTAGTTCCAGGAATAGGGTATTCTGATCGTTGTCTAGTAACTCTTACGTCCCAAGTACCCGCACTACCTGTAGGCCATCTAACACCTATTCTAAATGGATCACGAGTTTGAGCATGAACCATTACCCATGCTGAATTTAGAGTAGAAATGAGTACAGTTCCCGCTGAAGTAGTAAATGGTGGCGGGTTACCTACGGCTGGAGTACCTAGTACCTCTCTTTCACCTCTAGTTTCTGTATTAAAACTAGTCACTGTTATAGATACCCATGGATCAGTAGAACCGGATGCTCTATACTCTACAGAAAAATGAATTCGTACTGCCTCTGTATCACCAACATCATTAGTGAATATTAACCCAGCCGGTAATATAAGATCAAGACTTATACTCTCAGTAAGCGGTTGTGTTGTACGAGTAAATGAATCACCTGGTTCAGAATCTTGATTTAGTACTAAATTATGCTGTAATTCAAAGATGTCTAAAGCATCGGGTTGATCCGTTATTCGCACATCTATATCTTCAAAATCAGTGGCTAACGTCTCTCCTATCTTAACCGTAGTAGCATCTATATCATAATCACCTAGACCAATACAATATATCATATTTAAATACTGGTCTTCACCTATAATTTCAGTTACAGGTATAGATGCTATCGGCGGATATAGTCTATGCCTACCATATAGACTAGGAATAGTTCCGAACGGTAAAAATCTATTACGGGTCCCCGTTAAGGAATTTAATCTCTTAGTTTCATCTGTACCCTGAACATCTAGTGTAGGTGGTAGTAAAAGACTAACTGCGATCATTCCTGCAAATAATACTGCAGAGGTCCAAAATGCCTCAGATCCGCCCCAAGCACCTGCTAAAGCAGGGCCAGCATAAAATGCAATTACAAAGACTACTACGACAGCCAGAAGTCGTAAAAATGAATTGTCTCCACCAGCAGGGAGGCCTGTTATTACTATGAGATCATCTTCACTAACAAACGTTAATTCCCACTCAGACGAGTCAACAGGAACACCGTTTAAACTAATAATAAAGCTATTACTATCATTACCAAGAATTTCACGCAAAGACAGACCGGCACCGACTGTTGTCTCCAACAATTCTTGCTTAAATAATAGCGGTTTAGCTATTACTCTGGCTGTACCTATAATATCCTTCAAAACGAGATTTCCATCTGTGATTATCTATTCTCTGTATACATGAACTTATACCATCTATGGTATGAAGCATTTTATTATCACCGATATATACTCCACAATGTGGCAATTTACTAGCTATTAAAAATAAAATTCCATCTCCTATTTCGGGTTTATCGATATTCGTCCATGAAGACACATATTCAAGTAACCTATCTACCTTATCTCGTTTATCTACATACATAATCATATTCTTATGAATATCTATGTCAAACTCATTCTTATATATTAAGACAATTAGACCCCAACAATCATAATATTCAGGGCCCCAACAAGCTTCTTTATACGGTATTCCTATATAGTTTTTAGCCCAATTAGCTATCATGAAAACATACCAGGAAAATTCACTGAATCAAAAGTCCTAAACGGAAACGGTTCACGTGTAAACGTACTATAACCTAATCTAAATACGATACTAGATGCGTCGTACGTAACACCTCTAGTTTCAAGCTCTAATGGACCCCACTCTATAATACTAGGTGACGATTCTAATATAACACTTATAGTCATTAAAGGTGGTGATTGTATAGATCGAATTTCATCTATCAAATCTCTACTGACGTTATCAATTTTCAATGAGGCCAATGGTTCTTTATCTTCTCTATCATCAGGTAATTGCACCTCAAACGGAAATGCTGTATACACATCTCCACTACTAGTTACATCAACAGAATTATTTACAAGCCTAATCGGTGACGGAAGATCCGCATGATCTATTTGAAGTAGTACTAAATACACTTCATCCGTCTGTGCAGCCAATGCACCCTGCAATGCAGGTAATGATACTAATCTAGGCATTATGGCATCTCTTCTATATTTAATCTAACTTGCCAGTTTTCAGGCCCTAGAGTCGTATATACTGGTGGACTTAAAAATCTCCAAGTCTGATTGACGCCATGAGCGTCATCCATAGTGAATGGTAATGATCCATATGCATGAGTTATTTCGTAAAATGTCTTTAACTCTGTATATTGTGATGGGGTTAACCACATACTACCTACGACTGTTCTAGTATCAGTAACTGTTCTACGTCGTATCTTATCTGGACCTACGTCCATCTGAGTACGAATTGTATTTTCAGCACCTGTTTCCGTATATCCACCAACTTGAAAGAAATCAGGTAGTGTACCAGGCCATGCAGCCATTATCTCAATCCCGTAGTAGTTTTAAGTCCAAACTTGCCACGTAATGTCCTAGAAATATTTCCATCGGCAGCTATATCTGTATTAATAGTACCAATAATCAACTGTATTAACTCATTTCCATTGGCACTCTTAGATCTATTAACCTCTGTTTCTTCACCAGTATTATTTATGATTTCAACCTTGGTAGATGGAGCATTAACATTGACTATTGGCGGTCTATTATTCATTTGAGGAGGTGATGATACTTTAGCTAATGCACTAGATACTATAGACATAGATGCTAAAAACTCCGTCTGTTGTTGAGCAAACATATCTTCATCACGTCGCGCTCTAATTGGTTGATCATTATCACGTAAATTATCAAATGATGATTTTTGTTGTAATCTACTTTCATCAGCCATACTAGTAATAGATTCTATTAAATTCTTAGAATTAACCTTTCCTGTAGTAACAAACTCTGATAATACGCCCCCAGTCTTTTTAATAGAGTTAGTAAATATATCTTGTATAGACGTAAATGTCCGTTTAAAACTCTCTATATTATTTCGTTCTTCATCCACCAATTTTAGTTGTTCATTTATTAATTCACGTTTTCCTTCTTCTTGAACCGTAGATTTATCGGTAATAGGATCTAATTCTCTATTAACATTATTAAAAGCAGTAGAATTTATTTCGTCAACAGGTGGAGTATCGATATTAACTGTAGGAGAACTATTGATTATTTGAGGCGATGATACTCTAGATAACGCGCCAGATATGGTGGATACAGACGCTAGAGACGCCATCTGTTGCTGAGTAAATATACCTTCACCACGTTGAACTATAATTGGTTGTTCATTACTACGTAAATTATCAAATGACGATCTCTGTTGTAATCTATCCTCACCAATTATACCACCAGTATGAGCTAGTCCAACACCTGTCACGCCTGGTGACGGCGTAGAAAATGTGCCGCCCAACTGATCACCGAAACTCTGCGTAATACCACCTAGTAAAGGTCCTAATATAAATCTAGTAAGAAAAGCCTGTATAGCTAGTCTTACAAGGTCCTTTATAATGGACTCAGCTAGCTCCTTAAAATCAGCTTTACCTGAAGCCACCATTTCCGCAAATGCATCTTCAGTCTTCTTAATAGAATTAATAACTACATCTCGTACCGAAGTAAACGTTTCTTCGAGTTCCTGTTGAAAAGTCTTGAGCTTTTCAAGTTGACGTAATTCATCATCCTTTAACTTAATCAACTCCTTCTGCAATTCGAGTCGTCGCTCCTCCTCAGATATGAATTTTTCAGTGTCCTCTATGATTCTCATATTAGCATTATTAAGTTTAACGGCATCCGCTTCTTCATCAGTTACACTTCTTAACACGGCTAATTCAGCCTCAGCGGCTTTAATCTTCTCCATCAATAAAACTTGAGATTCTGTAACATTGGCAAGGTCCAACGATACTCTGACTATATCAGTTAAACCATCTCTAATCTCATTATTTATAACCTTTTCATAAAATTCAGGTAACTGAATAGTGGCTAGTCGCTCAGCCTGTTCTAACGCATCTGCTGTTGCAGCAGGAAGACCCTCTATAGCAGGCTGATTAGCTAGTGGCAATCCCTCAGACACACCTACTGGCTCAATTCTAGGTATTGTTATTTGTGGAGGACCTATTTCAGGACCACCTTGCGGTAAATTACCGAATAATGTATCTGGCAAAAACGCTATTTCTACGCCCAAAGCTCTAACATCGCCAATAGTACCTTGTAATTCGCCTCTTAAATCAATAATATCATTTTCAAGTTCACCTAGTTGACCCTTAGCATTTTCAATTTGAGCCTCACTAGCTGTCTCAAATGGAACATCCGCATCAGTAGGTCCAAAACCTGCACGTATTTGTCCAGTAGCCACTATATCAGCTAATCTATTACGTTGACGAATTAATGCATCTAACTTAGTTGTCCCTTCTTCAATTTTACCTATAGCCTCATCAAAATCATCATCAAATAATCTTCGCACATGAAACGCTAGAGTACTTATAACATTAATCAATGTCTCAAATGCGCCTATAAGACCATTTAATATACCTATAATTTTATCTGAACTCAATGAATTTAAGAAATTAGATACAGTACTAAATACCTCTTTAGAAAATCCGCCTAATGCTTTAGCCAATTCTGGATTATTACGTAGAAAACTAGATGCCGCCCTAACTAGCTCTTTTAAGCCTTCTTCAAATCCGCTCTGAAAAATTTCCTGTCTAAATCTAATAAACTCATTACCCAAACGCTGAATATCAGCAAATAATCTAGTAGAAGCTAATTCGGCTGCGAGGCCGAATGTCTCCTTAAGTTTAACAGCGAATTTTTCAAGAAACTCACCAGCATTAATCGTTCTATCACGAACAGCTATTTCAAATTCTCGCATAGACATACCCATAGAGATAGCTGCTAATCTCATTGCACCAGGTACACGTTCAGCGAGCTGCAATCTCAATTCTTCCATAGATACTACGCCCTTAGACGCGATCTGTTGAAGAGCCAAGAATACACCTGTAACTTCTGATTTAGTAAGTTGAAGTGCTACACCCACAGTAGCGAATGATTCGAATACATCTCTAATTGATTTATCAGAAATAGTACCTGCTGCGGCCGCAGCGAATTTAGTAAACGGTGTAGCGGCTGCCTCAAATGATGTGCCGAGTCTATTAGATATTTTAAACAACTCATTTAGTTCAGAAACAGCTCCAGCCGTATTACCTTTAAGTATGACTAATGTGTTGATAAACTTATTTATCTTATTACCAGCATCAGCCACACTTCTAGCAAATATGGTAAATACACCTATACCTATAGCTATAACTTTAAATGCTAGACGAAATGCTCTAGCAAACGTACCGGCTAATTTTTGTATACCTCTAAATCCAGCACCTAAGACTGAAAATGCTTTAGCGCCCGCAGATCTCATCTTAGAAAATGTACTAGCAGTGGCCGCACCTAATCGTTTGAAATTACTGCCTGCACGACTAACAGCTGATTCTAAGCGTTTAAATGCAGCAGTAATTTTATCGACATCTCGTGCCGCTCTAGTGCCATCAACTTCTACATTTAGTTTGGAAGTTTCATCGACCATCAGTATTCTTTACCTTGGGATGCTTCTTAGATCTTATAGCCAGATACTCATTATCCATTTCTGTCAATAAATGCATAAATAAATCTTGATCATCTGTAGGATTTCTATTTAAATACGCATCTATATCTGAAATTGATATGGGATTTTCAGACGAGAATCCAGCAGTTCGTCTAGCAGACAAAAAATAAAACGCTTCTACATACTCTAATACATAAAACGGTATTTCAGGCTTACTATCTAGTGCAGGTGGATCTATACCTTTAGATACTAAACTCTCTAAGAACTCTTCTCTTTCACCGTATCGGATGTTCCATCCGACGATGTCTTTACAGACTTTCCCAGGTCGTCCTTAACCTCTTCTATATAGTTTTGAAGGTCCGTAGAATAATCAGTAACAAAATCACGTAACTCACTATTTCCCTTCAATGCCGCAAATGCCATATCATGGCTATATTCGATAGAATTACCATCGTTACCCACAACGTCAGACCAATCCAAAAGAAGCGTTTTTGACATCGCTCTAGCCATGATGTCAAGTTGCGTTTCTGGATCGAGCCTATTCTTAAGAATATCCTTACGATGCGGCTGTTGTAACCTAGACCACATCTTTTGAAACTTGATACTCCCACTACTGGCAATAAGAAATCTACTGCCCTTAAAATCAGTCCATGTACCCTCATCTTCAGTGTCTTGCGTTCTTTTCTCTATATTAAACATTCTAGTTTACTCCGTTTAAAAGTACTAGTATAGTTATATACTAGCAGAGAATAGCGGAGTGCAAACTATAGCACTCGCCACGAGTAGTCATGCTTAGTAGCATTATTATGGTATTAAAACAGTTCTCTAGTCTGATAATCTAACAGGTTATTGATTACGCTGCAAACTTATCGACTTGAATCATCGAATCAGTGGTAGCGTCCCTAATGGCTCTAATGGTCGACGTTTGAAATACGTCTTGATCAAGACCACCAGAAACAACTTCACCGGTCTCGTATTTTGCTCTGGGTAGAGTAAATATATACGCGTTCCCCGCAGCATCTTCAACTCTAAACGATAAACTAAATGCAGTAGCATTTAGATATTTTGTATATTCAGAATTATCTTGGAAATACAGCTCAATATCGCCAGTAACTTCCAACCTAGCCATCGCTATACCTACATGAGGTAGGCTACCGATCGCGTCCTGAGGACGAAGGTTATTGTTTATACTGAGATTAAGTGTATTAAAGAACGCAGTAGTAACTACATCATCAAATTCAATTTGTAGTACGTTACTGACAGCATTCATAACTTCGTTACTAGGTGCAGGTACTTCAGTCTGACCAGCCTCACCTGTCGTATTAACGGTTGCACCGAGACCCATCAACGAAAATATCCCGGTAAGAATTGAGCCAGTCTCAAATGATAGTTGTAACTGACCGACTCTAGCACCATTAAATAAGAAGTATGAATTTGGTGTGATGTCCTCTAATTGCTTTTGTACTGAAAACGATCTTTCAACAACACCGTTACGTAGCATCGAACCGCCCATAGTAATGGCGGCACCACCGGCCTCAGTTGCAGGAATAGGATTAGATGTCGTAATAATGGTAGACGTAACAGTCAAGACCCTATAATAACCATTAATAGTGTTGTCAGCATAACCCCTAACTTCGATCCATTGACCTACAACTATACCATCTGCTACAAAATCTCCAACTACTGTAACAAATGTATTCGTCGGATCAGCAGTGGCTGTAATATCTGTTTCTGCTACTGCGATAACTGTGCCCCATGTACCGGCTAAAACTGCCTCGATAAAATCGTCATAAGCGTCATAGCTTACTTCTATATTGACATCACCTGAAGCATCTCCTTGTACCTGAACTAGATCCGCTGTCATTCTATCAGATCTAACTTCATCAGACGTAACATTGGATATATTGAAGTTAAGACTTTCTCCAGTATATCTTAACTCCTTAAATGCTGGGGTTGCAGGCGTAGTACCAAAAGTTACTTCCGCAATTGCTCGTAAGGCTACTCGATTACTTGATGCTAGTGTCATAACACACTCCTAGATTCAAAGCTATTTCTATAATAAGGGCTGATTGCGTCCACTTGATACCAACCATCTTGGACACCAACCGTAACCGCCTTAGTAGCACCCATAGTAATTCCGCTAAATTGCGCACTACGCCAGATATCTGCCACTAATTCGGCAAGTTGTAAAGCTCGAGTAGCCCCGCTATTCGGCAACACGAAAATTTGTATTACAATATTTCCAAAATATCTATACAGTACAGTAGGTCCACCTATACTTTTCTCTTTAACATCGTCAGTAACATTCGTAAATGCCACATACTCCGTTCTATCTTTCGTAACAAACACGATATTCGGCCACTTAATATCAGTATGAGACCAGTTTGTATCAAATCGTGTTTCAAATAATCGTTCCTGTGTTTCAAACGTCAACTGCTTGTACCGACCTAGTCAGCATCAAATGAGGCCGAATAGTAGTAGATCCAAATTCAACGATAGACGCATAGTCCTTGCCATTAGCTATAAAATATTTAGCTTGACTAAGTATCGTCGGTTTAAGTGTTGGGGGTGACGGTTTCGGTAGAGCTCCAGACGTATCGCTAGCAGCGCTACCAGCCTCTCCGACAGTAGTAAAATCTGGTCTACCTGCCGATAAGGTCCAAGAAGCTCGTAATTCACCTGAGGCTACAGGCGTTCTATCAACCGCGCCTTTCCATACGGTTAAAGCTATGTTGATAGTACGCTGCGACGCTGCCCTCCTTAATTTAGGAATGAACGATCGTGTAGGTTTTGGTGTTGCCCAAGTAATATTCATTTACGAGCCTGTAATTCCCACAAAAACGCTTTATCATAGGCCTTAATTTCATTAAAATCCATGATATTGTATATAATTCCGTCTGGATCTGTTATAGTATCACCTATTTTTGGTGTATATGTATCTACAGGTTTAACTAATATCAAACGATCTTCTCTCTGTATAACAGTTCCATCTACTCTATCACTCTCATACGTATCGAATATGCCCTGAACTATTATACCTGCCTCAACTTTGGTCAATGCACCGGTACTAGGAACATATGCACTACTAGATACAGACGTAATCGTCATATCACCAGCTAAATCATCTAGAGCATTAAACGCTTTATCTACTGAATTTTGCAAGCGTTTTTCTAGCGACATAACTACCTCGATAATGCAACTGACTTAATAAAATCTTTCGTAGTAAATCTAGCACCTAAGTACGATATCATAGACCATATTTTATCAGGTACTAGCTGGCTACTCTGAAATTCATTAAAGTCTATAGATAAGCTACCGACTTTAATTGCGTCTAGAGAATTGCTGTCACTGGGTTCACCATTATCTACAACAAATAAAGCTAATTCACATTGAGCATTCTTGAGATCTTGTGGTATCGCAACCCCTAGAACCAATATATCTTCAGGTGTATCCAGAGTAAAATCAAATACACGAGGCCACGCTAGTGCTTGTGGTGTAGTCTGATCCTTAATATCTCCAATCCAAGTAACTCGTGAATCTAAAAATGTAACGGCTGTACGAAGTAATTTCTCTCTATCAGCATCAGAAGCATTTACATATCCACTAGCACCAAACCTTCCTTCGAAATATATCAGCGCATCTGCCGCAGTTATATACGAATTAGCAGAAGGTCCACCTACTGTAGCATCTATAGTCACTAATCAGTTCCTACACTCGCACCAAAAACTTCGTCACTGACTTTACCTGTACTCTTAACGGGTTTACTCTCGACCTTAACTTCAGGCATTACTACTGACGATACAGGATCACTCACTACAGCCGTAACTACGGATTCAGGTTTAACCATTTCACCGATTTTGATTGAGCCACCGTCTTTTTCAGCCCAAATCGGATTTTCACCTTCAATATTACAACAGTATCTACTGCAAAGTATTAAGGCTACTTTATCCTTGTAATCAGAGTTAACAGTTAGTTTACCGTCTCTAAATCCGTATCTACCGCCTAACACACCTGTAAACCCTTTACGAGGTCCAGTTAGTACAAATGTTACTTGTGGTTTAAGTTCTTCATCAGCCATGACTGTTCCTTTCGCTTCGTTATAGTTATGAAAAAGAGCCCGCTCCACTAAGAAGCGGGCTAAATCGGCCTACTCACGGCGTGCAAATCATGCAGAATCCGTTAACTGTTATACAGGTATGATTCCGGTTCCAGTAGCTGCGCCCAATTCACTGAATAGGGCGAATCCACAATAGAATTTTACACGAGTAATAGATTCGTCTTTAGTCTGATGCTCACCGATATCAGAAACTCTAATACCAGCTTCACCGACAGCCGTAAGACCAGTAATACCTACCTGATTACTACCGTCATCTAGAGTACCAGCAAAAACCTGAGACGCAATTGTCGAAGTGCCCTGTGTCTGATCAATGGGAATATTATCATTTTTAAAGATCGGCACACCACGATACGCTGGAATCTGTGCTCCACTAGGTAGAGTAACAGTTTCAGAGATGGTAGCACCACCGGATGCTCTCAAGAGAACGTAGTACGCTCTGAGCTCACGGCCATTCATCTGAAAATAATCTACAACACCGTTCTTATCTTTGACAAGATCGATTAGATTATCCAATAAGCCTAGGCTGAGCGTATCACCATTGGCTGCAGACGTAACTGTCTGAGATGCTGCGGCTGCAGCTAGCAAGGAGATAAGTCCCTGTACAGTATCAGCGGCACCAGTACCGTTGACATACTGATCTCGATACGTCAAGCCAATATTCTTAGCTTTCGACATAACTTGAGCAGCTTTTTGATCCGTAAAGTTGGATCGAGTTGCCTGAATCAAGTTATTAACTTCGGCATCACCCAAGATAGTCGTAAGAGACGTAGTGACAAGAGTAAAGGTGGCGGCCGCTTTCGCGGTGATAGTACCACCAACAGCGAGATTCTCAACATCGCCCAGAGCATTTTCACGGTTATACGCAAGCGCATTACCTTCAACTTCTAGAAATGGGAGAACTTCGAAAAATCGATCAACCGTAACGATTGATTCGATAACACCGGCAATAAGCATATCCTGAGATAGCTTTGCGGATTCTACAAGGGTCACACTAGCCATTTATTGTATCCTCCAATGAATACGTATTATAAGTAACGTCCTTCACCGAAGGACCAACCAATAGGGAACTTGTTCCAGTGCCCCGCACTTGGACGGTCTTACATCTATACTAATTCTACTACAGAAGAACCTCAAAGTAAACTGTTTCTTTATAGGTTCCCTGAGCAGATTACTCCTTTGCAGCCATTCCCTGCGAAATTTTCTGTAACGGAGATAGTTGGGTTATATCTTGAACCCCAGTTGGAGGCGGTTTACCACCGCCACCAGCACCACCGCCCTTAGATGATTCAAATAAATGTTCGGCAGTAGTTTTCAGTCCACCAACCCACTCATTTGCTGTAAGTGGATTAGTACCGTCTTTACCGTATACGACCTTACCGTCTGTATCATGTGCTAGAGCCTTGCCTTCTACGACTTTGAACGTACGCTGTGCACGTAACACTACGTCTTCTAAGGCGCCCTTACGAACTCCAGCAGTCACAGCCGCATCTCTAATAGCACTATCAATTAAAAGACTATTCAGCTGACCGCCTTGCGATGTAATTCGATCATCACGCTCTCTAATCTGAGCCTCATGATCAGTCTTCATTGCCGCAGTTCTCTCTGCAACGACCTCATCAACACTCTCCATGGTAAGACGCTTTTTACCGTCATCCAACGCAGCTTTATCCATAAGATCGTTATACTTATCGATATCAATTTTGCCGTATTTATCAGTCATTTCTTCAAGCTGTTGTTTTAATGATATATTATTATCACGAAATTCGTCTACCTTACCCTTAGCCACAGCTCCGTCTACATCCAAGTAGAACTTTCCGTCAGTATGTTTAGAGTAAAGACTCTTAATACCGTCATCTAGATCATCTAGAGTTTCTAATACAAATTTAAGTGCCATAATTATTCTTCCTCACTTCCGTTAGTAGTTTCATCATCATTATTATTTTCGTCAGTCGAACCTGGGATTGATATATCCACAGTTCTATCCAACGTATTCGTCTGCATTATATCACCTCGTTGGAGGTTAAATATCAATGTCTCTTCATTAATTGCGCCCTCTGTAAACGCCTTAACAATTTCTCTGAGCTCAGAAGCCGGCATTCTTGGATCTAAGAAATGCTTATTAAGAGTAATTTTAACCGCTTCTCCGGATATACCCTCCATCTCTTTAATCATATTATAATGACGATTAAGAGCATTCTCTATAGTAAACGCTATACGAGTCATATTGGCCGCATCAGAAGAATGCCTAATTCGCACGTTATCTGGCGACTCACTTCCTTTAGTACTTGTATCCATAAGACGTGTACTAAAAATAGCCATTTGATCTGATTTTTCTTTTAACGCTGTTTCAAGACTTTGTAGACCTTGACCTGTAAACTCTAGATACATAGCCTTAGCTTGATGTGGAGGTAGTATCCATGCCTGCTCAGAACCTACTCTAAGAGGCTCAGTAGCATCAACACCACTAACTACAGGTACAGGTAGTGCAGTAAAGTGTCGACCATGTTCTAAATCAGCACTAGTTCTATAATGCGATAAATTAACGTCTACAATGTCTAACATGGGTGGCTTGACTAAATCAGTCTTAATTCCTTCAGGCGTAATAAATGTAAATGGAATAATATCTAGCGGTTCACCACGTACCGTAGGTTGAATAATGGCTCTTCTAGTCAATGAACCTAATACTCTATCTACCGTAGATCGTCTCCAAATTTCACCAGCGTACTGGCCGGTAGTCTGATCGACCCTTAGAAGTCTAAATTCATTAAATCGACTTATAAAATGAATTGTATTAGGATGTGGCCAGAACTTGATTTCTTGAAGAACCAACATCTCTAAGGTCCTTAACTCAGGATCTGTATTCCAATTAAGTATATTTTCAGCACTATACGGAACTGTATACGCTCGACCTCCTTCTATTGGAAAATCAATGAGTAAACCTACTCGACCCATAAGCCAGATTTCTTTGATTATGAATCTATACAACTCATTAAAAGACGTGCCCTGATTATCTGTATCTTCAAAATATGGCTTCATTTCGTCAGGGGCTTCGATCGTAGGCTCTCTTTCTGTCATTAAACCTACTAAACCTGTTAAAGTGCGATCAGCCATAGATACGAATAATGCTCGCTTCAAATATGCATTATATTCGGCCGTATCTTGACCGGTAAGCTTAGGTAAATACTCCGTGCGTCTTGCTTTTACTTCATCACTGCCCTCAATACAGTCGCGACTTCTACGCCATTTCTTATTAAATTTATCATAATCTGGATGCTTAAGAGTTGTCTCCTGTATGATCTGTGATCCAGGAGTACCAGTAGCCAATACGTCTCGTGGGTTGGCAGCCATTTTATAATCCTATTATCTTCCTGAGTTGAACAGTCTGACTCAACTGTAGAACCTTATATCTAAGAACGTCCATGAGATGATCTTCTAACTTAGTATCTATATCTTCAACCTTCTTATCATCTCGCTGCATCTGAGGTAAAGTCCTTATCAAGTTAGGACATTCAGTAGTAATATATAGATGTTTCTCTTCTTTATTACCGTCTATAGATGCTCTCAGCATCTGTCTGATAAATTGCCACCCAGTCGCTCTAGATCCTGGCGATTTATCAGACTTAGTAAATAGTATTCCTCCAGCCATGAACTGATCATGTATGCTGTCCGAAGATTGATCCGTTGTCCATATAGACGCGTCTGCGGGTCCTGGTCTAACTTCTCTATTGGGAAACTGCTCTTTTTCAAATACCTTCATTCTATACGCTTGTTTATCTGGCGTAAGCTTCAATCCTTCACGTTTTTCATTGGCAAAATATAGTTCTCCAATAACGAAAAGAGAGCCGCGGGGGACGACCCTCTTCTCATCACTTGCATCTGTGAACTCTTCACCGTTTGACTCAGCGAAATATAGATTTCCGCCAGGGGCACTCGAGCCCCAGTCATGTGCTCGAGTAATTTTCCACTGCTTGGGAACGAGAAATGGACGAATCACTTGGATGTCAGGACGCCAAACGTCACTGAACATACCTTTCATCATAATATCCCAGTCACCAGATAACATCGCATCCACTAGTACTGAGTCACCCAAACCCCTCAATCTATCTGCATAACCTGGGTCACTACGCGTCAATGTGAAATTATCAGCCAGTTTAGCTGGAACATACATTCTACTCATTCCACCATCGCTCGCTGGAGCTTGCCATAACTTGTTTCCGTGATCAACGAATTGAGTCTTAAAATAATCGTGTCCAATGCCACCTGGGTTGCTGCAGTACAGAATACGAGGAAACATTCCTTTATACTCGCCTGGAACCTCCAGACCGCCAAGTCTAACCCTAGACCTGATAAAACGTACCATTGCTTCTGAAAAGTGGGTCGCCTCATCAATTCCTAAAAATCCAATCTGTGCACCTTGATGTGTCGTTATATCCGTTTCCCACTGAGAATGAGCTAGTTGGATTATTGACCCATTTTCAAATTCGAACAGGTAATTGGACTTATCCCACCGGACCTTATTGGCCCTAATAAAATCCCTAAGCATTTCCGGATACCCACCCGGCGTATGAATATGATTACTGACTAACTCCTTAAACGTCCGTCGAAAAATATACGTAATCAGGCCTGGAACCCAAATACTGTATATAATGGAAGCCGCCCTTAAAAGATGCGACTTCCCCCCACCAGCTGCGCCTCCGTACAAAACTTCATTAGCCTGAGACAGTAAGGCTTCTTTCTGCTTAGGCCAAAGTCTTAACTCCATTATACATTAGTCCAATTTTGACCATGTTTAATGGCCCAAATTGTTTGGGGACTTACATTTAGATCTTCTGCAATAAGTCTATGTATTCTAGAGTCTTTACGAATTTTCAGTATGTCCACCGGACTTAACCTGGCTTTTCTTCCATTTTGACTATTGATTTGATTATTAACAAAACGACAATTATCTGGAGAATAGTCACCTTCATTATCGCGCCTATCTAACTGTAAACCTTGTATATATCCGTTATTTATACACCACTTTTCGAATACGTTAAAATCGTTCCATTCTGTACAAATTTTTATTCCTCGATCCAAATAAATACTTTTAGTCTTAGCATCCTTACCACGAACTCTATGACGCATACATTTCCATAATTTATAAATCGGATTATCACATCTATTCATTACTTCTTACGGCCAGACTTCCTTCGATTCTGACTAGCCTTGATCGCTCTACCCTGACGCACTGCGTCAGAACGTCTCTTAAAAACTTTGCCTCTATTACCGAACTTAAATCCACCTCTTACTTTATGCACAGGCATATCAAGACGTACAAGCTACAAATATGGTGAGCTTGCCCTCCTCAGTAATACTGAAACTATGACATATTCGCTCTATACGATTAATCATTACAATATGTCCCGTAAAATCCAAGTCTTTATACTCAGATACGGGCTCAACATGGTAGTGATGACCGTCCATAGACGCATCATATATACGCCTAGTACACGTAAACTCCATGCAGTGATCTTCACCGTCATCATCAACGAACATTAGTTTTGAGGGAGTTTCTTCATCTAATACCACAAAATCAACTCTAAGACCACTAGCCTCTTCAGCCCTATCAACCTCAGAACTACTAATTTCGATGTTAGTGTTGGTCTTATCCTCGTCTGATATAGCCATAACTATAGCCTAAAAGATCGGGCTTTTTGGTGTATCTAGTGTTCCGTCTGGTAGACTAGCACCACCGCTCTTAGAACGTGATGCTTGAGGATCTGAGTGATGCTTACCACCACTAGAAATTCCCGATGTAGCTGGATCGGTCTGACGCTTATCAGTTCTAGTCTCTGGAAGTTCTGTGTTATGATTTGCTAACGTGCCCATAATTATCTCCAAGATTAATCGTCTTTTAGATCACTTACAATTTCTTGCGCTTCTTCAGCGACAGGTTTAGTTATCGATCTAGCTACATCGACAGCAATCTCCACTGGCGCAGTTACGACTTCAACTACGTCTTCGACTATTTGTCCAGTCGTCTTTAATAATGAGAAAAGACCCATTATTAGGCTATAATTTCTTGTCGCTCTGGGCCAAATATCAATTTATCTTCGTCGGTATCTATCTGTCCCGCAACGTTCCATTGATCCGCACTGTTAAAATAACCAGTAGGAATGGGGTGACCGGCTGCGACTAGCGCCGCCTCAGTAGCAGCTAGTACTGTAGCCTCACTATCTAGGCTATCCTCATTAACTATTACCGTAGTAATACCGTTAATAATCGTCTCCTTATCAGAAGGAATTTTACGTACAATAAATACTGTTGCGACCATTACCGTCTCCTATGCAACGTTTACGTTGAGTTCATCTTTGTGTTCAACCTCTTCAAACTGCCCGTCTAATATCTCATCAACCGGCAGTCTATCGGATTCTTTATGTTCAAGTGTAGGCACAACCGCATCCTCAAATACGACAAGTAGTTTATTTGCATCATCGGGTGCCATGGATATTTCAGTAGATTTGAGCTCTGGTTCTACGTATCTAGACAGTGCTTTATGACAGTCAAACTTTAATCTCTCATCTTGAGTACTGTGAGCTATATCGGCAATACCTATCAATGGATGATACCCTGAATGCTGTTCTTGAAGAAGTAATAAGATACGTTCTCCCTGCTTTAAGTCACGAGTTATCATTCAAAGTCCTCCATTAAAACATTATACTGCAAGGAGTCCCATATGTAAACAACTTCTTTAAAGGATCCACATTATATTGATCTAAGGTCCAGTAGGTCCCTTCAAATTCTTCACTATATACTCAGATTCTGCGTGAGCTTCTCCGGGCAGAGTATCATCTACACGTACACCAAATATATGAATTTCTTCAGTTCTAGACTCATCCTCTATAGTATTATTTGAGCCAGGAATGGTGACACTCATAGTACTAGCAGGACTAGCTAATAAGGTCCAGGGCACTATTTCTATATCATTAGTAATATCATCTAAACGCCAATGAACCGTATTAGGAATCAGTGGAGCACCTAACTCATCTGTAAATACCATAATCATGATTACAGGGCTCTTCTCATTTACTGTTAACATAATACATCCTCTAATTTATTCGACCAGCAAAACTGGTAATTGAAATCCCACGGGTCGCGGCCGTGATGTCGATATGATGGAATGGAGCTCCTATGGGAGCGTCGACGAGCGCTACTGCTTGCGTAAACACCAAGAGTGCTGTGGCATCTAAGCTCCCAGGGGCTTTCAAGTCTGCCGCTTGCGTGAATGCGAGGGCAGGAGCAGCATCTAGTTTGCCACTGCTTGTAAGATTGGCACTCTGCATGAAGGCGAGTGCGGGACTTGCGTTGAGCACACCTAAGGCATTGAGGTCCGCAGTTCCTGCAAATGCAAGTGCCGGCGTCGCGAAGACTTGACCTTCAATTGCATCCTTCAAATCTGCTGTAGCACTGAAGATTAGTTGTGCGATTGTGGCATCCAATTTGCCTGAAGCATCAAGGTTTGCTGCTGCACTGAACACTAGGAGCGTTGTAGCATTCAAACTTCCTAGTGCCTTCAAACTTGCTGTGGCACTAAATATTAGTGCTGCTGTAGCATCCAATTTCCCCCGTGCGTCTAGGTTGGCACTACCACCAAACACAAGTGCTGGCGTCGCATCGAGCTTTCCGTCTGCCTTAAGATTGGCTGTTGCACTGATTACTAATGCAGATGTGGCGCTTATTGGTGATGGG
>Ga0209976_10000090_pt1 | contig 62359 bp, 68 predicted proteins | sample SumtaG_FD_182806 | JGI IMG/M metagenome (GOLD analysis project Ga0209976, IMG submission 182806) | Deep subsurface microbial communities from Indian Ocean to uncover new lineages of life (NeLLi) - Sumatra_00157 metaG (SPAdes) (version 2) | ecosystem: Environmental > Aquatic > Marine > Oceanic >... | reverse complement strand
GCTCAATATCAGATTGGATTTCGGCCTCCATTTCACCAACCTTTCTTTTAAGGTCGTCCATGATGCCGCGGCCCTCGACGGGGTAAATATACATGGAAACATTAAGAGCGCGCTCAAAGTTGATTAAGGGGGCCAGCCAGTTGGCATTAACAAAGCGGGGGTAGCCAGAGACAAAGAGGGTGCGGAAGTAAGTGTTGGCGATTTTTTGATAAGAGAAGTCGATTTCAATAGCGCCAGGAGCGATGATGTCTTTAACAGAGGTAATACCCCGAGCGAGTTGGTCTTGCGCAGAGGAAGGGGGGATTGGTTGAGGCGGGGATTTGTCAGGGGGAGGCGTTTTTCCAGAGGATGGAGTGGGAGTTTTGGTGGTAGGAGTGGAAGGCTTAGTCCCGGTCTTAGTCGGAGACGGAGAAGTAGACTTTTTGGTAAAAGACAAATTGAGTTTCATGATGGTTTAACAACTTTTTTAGGAGGAGTGGGTGGGGGTGGGGGCGGAGTGGGGGTTTTAGTGGCGGGAGGTGGGGGCTGAGCTCCGGTCTTAGCTGAAGGCGGAGAAGGAGTTTTTTTAGGAGGTGGTTGGTCAGCGATAGCAGCTTGAACTAGGGGTTGGTCATAACCGCCGTCTTCAGAAAACTCAATTGAGCCAGCATCAGGATTGTAGTGTTGGAAAAAGAGCTTGATGAGTTCGGGGGTGGTGAGTTGGCGGGCCCTAAGGCCGAGACGGGTGAGTTGGCCGATAAGATGGTCGCGTTTAGGGACGAGGCTGTTTTTGGCTTTTTGGAGAATATAGTCTTTGTCAAAAGGCAAGCCAGGCTTTTTTTTGAGGCTGGAGGCAAGAGTAGATTTAATGCCGAGCTCAAGACTGGAGAAGGGAATGACAAGATAGAACTTTTTATCAAGAACCTCGTTTTCTTGGACGGTTTTTTGGATAAACTGGTGATATTTTTCAAGTTGGTTTTTGAGCAAGACATTTCTAATCTTGGCTTTTTGAGCATTAAGTAGGGCTAAGTAGGAGTTAATGTCTTTTTTTTGGCTGCGGATGATGATTTGGATGGGGTAGGTGAGAGAATTTAATAGGCCGGCGTAAGCATAGATGGTGGCGTCTTGTTCGCTTTCAGACAGGAGGCTGAAGTTGATGGCGCTGGATTGAAGAACCAGGCAGCAGGAACCGTCTTTGAGAATGACTAGGTTGTCACGGATGTCTTCGACATCCAGGTGGTCTTGAGTGCTGGCTTTGATAGGGGCAGGTTTGGTCATAGGGCTTGAATTTTAAGAGGCGGGATAATTTCACCTTTGGCCTCGAGTTTGATTATAGCGAATTTATGATCAGGGTGCTCGGAGCTAATGCGGTAAACACCTTCTTTTAAAGGAGTGGCGATGAAGAACTGGCCGAGCTTGTTGGATTTAAGAGCCCGAACAGGATGGCCTTTGTGGTTTTTAATTTCAAGGATGACGTTGGGAACGATTTTGTTAGTTTTATCCAGAGTGATACCGGCGATAAGGTTGGGTTTTTCGGGTTTTTGAGGCAGGATGATATCAGGAGCAAAGGTGGCGGCTTTGGCGGGTTTGGGCTGGGGACGGGGGGCAATCACAGCTTTAGCTTTGGATGGAGGAGGCTGTTTGGCTTTAGGGGCAGCCTTAGGTTTTGGTTGAGGCTGAGCGGCTTTAGAAGCAGGGGTGGGTTTAGCTGGGGGTTGGGGTTGGGGAGATGGAGGTTTAGGTGGGGCAACAGAATGAGGCATGGCAGCTAGTTTGGGCCCAGCTGGAGATTTATAAAGAGTGACATGAGGGAGGAGGCACATTTGGGGAGTCATGAGCTTGCGAACCCGGATGCCTTTAACAGGCGACTGGAGAGGAGTGGCGGGCTGGAGAGTTTCTTTGGAGGGAGGTGGAGGCTTGGTGCCTAGGGCGCCAAAAAGATTATGAATATGTTGAAGATATTTGGCTTCAGCTTGATCAAAGGCGGTAGTGGGAGAAGGTGGCAGAGATTTGAGATATTCTTCCAGATCTCCAGGTTGTCTGGTGGAGGCAAGGACTTGTTGAGGCTGAGGTTTAGGAGGAGAAAAGATATCCAGGACTTTGGCCAGAGGGCGGTAAAGAAATTGGGTGGGTTTGTAGATAGCTTTAATAAAATTGATGATCCATTGATCAAGGGGGCGATCTTCGAAAGGGACAAAAGCGAGAGCAAAGCCAAGAAAAGCAGCAAAAGGGCCGAGGGTCCATTTAATAAAAAAGTTGGCGCTGGAGTTAAAGGTAATCCAGGCAATGACAAGGCCGGCGGCTAACTCAGCAAACTGTTTAAGAGTCATGCTGCCGACGAGGCGGAATTTATAGGCGATGATATCTTGAGGAACAGGGTGTTGTTGCATGTATGGTCATTATAGAGAAGAAAGGGTTGGCTTTACAACTAAATTGGTTTAAAGATAGAATGAGGTTATATGGTGGGTGATGTAACGCTGAAGGAAAGTGGGGTAAGGGCTGATTTAGGAACAACTAAGTTGGAAGGAAAAGAGCCAGTTCCGGCGATTAATGTTCAAGATTTTAAAGTGGCAAAGCCAGAAGACACAAGAAGAGAGGCAATGGGAGAGGAAAGAGTTTATTTAAAGCTAGGCAGAAAATCAAGAGATGCGCAAACCCAGTTTGGAATTTTAGAAAGACAGCTAGAGTTGATGATGAAAAGAGGGGAAAATGCAGAAGCATTGACAGATGGGGAGTTGGAGATGGCGTTGAAGATAATTGCAAAACTACCAGGGAGAAGAGAAGGAAGAAGGGAGTTGAGTCTATATGTAGCCGGAATGATTTTAAAGGTGAATGATGAGGGTTTTAAAGGGAAAAAAGAAGGGAAAAAAGATAAGCCTGAAGATGTATGGGAGGAGTTTAAGAAAGGGAAGAACATTGAGGAGTTGGGAGAAAAGCACCCAGAGATGGGGTTGGTGTATGAATATATTAAGATTCATGGTAAAGATCCAGGTGAGGTGGGTTGGAAAGAAGTGTTGACATATGGGAGGGCTTTGGCGGCGATAAGCGAGAAAAAGAAGATTTCTAAAGAAGTTTTAAAAGAGATTGCAGAAAATGCAACTTATGGCATAGATGCGGACACGACTCCAGCAAAAGAGCAAAAGATTAAAGAGGATTTGTATCAGAAGTTGTTAGCAAAAGAAGGATATGGGTCGAGTAATAAGACTGCAAAAGAGTGGAAAAATGATGGAGCGAAAGAAAGCGTGTTTAGCCTCTGGTTGGGGTTGCGGCACGAGAATGTGGTAGTGGATGTAGAAAGATACTGGAAACAAAGAAGATTGTTGCCGGTAGTGAATTATAGACTGAAGAGAATGAGATCTCAGGCAGTGGCTAGAGTGAAGGATAAAGGAAAACCAAAAGACAAAGGAGAGAAAAAAGAGATGGAGGCTACCAGGCCAAAAGACAGGGGAAAGAAAGAAATGATGGAGATTACCAGGCCGAAAGACATGAGGAAAGAAGAGTATTGGAAAGGGTATAATTCAGCCTTGGCTTTGGAAGATTTGGCAAGTAAAACTTTGTTGGGCAGATATTTAGATGAGATGGGCGAAGGAGCTTATTGGAGAGGAAAGGCGAAGCTTGACCATGCTTATTTGGGTTTGTATATGGGAATTTTGATAGATCATCCAGAGGCAGCGATGAGAAGTGGGATGATTGGTAATTTTGCTAAAATGAGCTCCGATACGTTAGGAGATCATATACGAAGCTATACAGGAGTTCAGGCGAATTATGAGATGGCTCAGGATGAAAGAGTGATAGATGTGTTAAATCATTTATATTTTTTGACTGATGAGCCATATGGAGTAAAGCTGAAGAGGTTGGGGGAGAAGTATGGGTTTGATCCTAAAGGAGATTTGCCTGATTTTGTGACTGATGCAGTGATGATGGAAAAAGTTTTTATGATGGATATAAAGAATATGTATACAAGCGATAGGCGGCAACAAATAATGGACCCGGCTGGATTTTATCTAAGGAAAGCAGTGACTTATCGTGGGCCAATGGATGACGGTTTATATCGAGTGGTGGAGATGATGGGGAATCACTTTAAGTTTTGTGAAGGAATTTTAATGAAAATGGGATTTGTTTCGGCGATGAATATTAAAGAAAATTATCACGCCATAGTGCCTGATGAGGAGAGAGAGTTTGATCCGGAAAAATATCCAGACCAGAAAGATTTGATCTGGCAGTATATGTTTATGTTTGCGTTACAGCTAAGGAAAAAACCCTTAAGGCGGATGGTGGAAAAAGGCGATGAGGTTAATTATAAAGTTCCGCCAGGGTTAGCAGCGGAGTTTATGGTTTATTCAAACTGGCGAAAAAGAAAGGGCAAGGATGATAAAAAAGAGAAATTTGACCACAGGGAAGGAGTGTTTAATAGGTTTTTGGAGGTGTTGAAAGAGGATGGAGATTTAATAAGCGAAAGAGGCAGAGGAAAGGCAGGATTGGGCATGGAGTTGGTTGAGAACAGTGGGATAACGGTAAGAAAGGCAATGTTAACGGTATTAGAAGACTTTAGCAGGAGTATTGATGAAACAATTGATGGGGTGGAAATAAACACAAATGGGCATGAGATATTTTATAATGATGAGGTGGCGGAGTTATTGGTGAGGTATGAAGAGTATAGGGATGCAGGGAAGACAGGAAACGCAGACTTTGATGATGCTGACAAGCAAAAAAGGTTAAAGAGTTTGTTGAATTTAAGGAATGTGTTAAGAGATCATCGAGCCTGGGGTTTGGTTTGGTCAATTGATGAACCAGAAGTGATAAAGAGATTGGAGCATTTGAAAGACTTTGAGTATGCAGAGCGATATATTCATAGCGGGGCTGATCCAAAGAAGCATTTACTAGAGTTGGTAAAGGCAGATCCGTTTCAGAGCCTAGAAGAGATGAAGTTGACGCCAGATGCGGTATTAAAAACCTTTACCAATATGGGCCACAGGCTTTTAGGGCATTTATATGAGCGAAATATTGGCAAATTATTCTTGTTTGCTGAGCAGGTGGTGTTAATTAGAGCGAGTCAGTTAGAAATTCCAGATGCAAAGACATTAAGACAAATGATTGATCCTCAAGGTGAAGTTAGGGTAGGAGCGGCATCAGGAAGTTATGATCCTATAAAAGATGGGGAGGTGGCAATGAGTAAGGTGCATGGAGCAATTTGGGACAAGATGAGAGAGTTGGGATATATGAAAAAGATTCTTCAGCTGAGATTAAGGTTAATTAATGAGGGATTTTATAAAAGATGGGATGATGCGGTGTCAGCAGAGGCGATGCGAATACTGTTAGCTGATGCATTTGAGTGGCCGATGACGAGAGACTTGGCGCTTAAGCAAGAGTGGACAATTTATAATGAGTTGGGAGTTTATCAAGAACGAGAGGAACCAGTTGAAAGTTATCTAGTATGTGATGTGGTAGTGAAGGGAGGGGAGAATAGTCCGCCAGTGTTTCAAACGACTGACATGGCGATTCAGAGTTTAAATAGAAAACAGATTAAGCTGTTTTTTACAGACTTAAGAGAGAAAATAGTAAATGTAGGTGGTGAAGATAAAATTGTTATAGATGAAGAACTAGGAATACAGAAAGCAGGGGATATATTTGGGGGATTAAGGCAGGCAACGGTTCAGTTGACTGGAGGCGAAGTGGAGGTAAAAACAGGAGCGAGTGAAGAGGCGAGCGGGGCAGTTGATAGCAAAGGAAAGGCGGTGCTGGTGGCTGGAGGGCAGCAAGTAGTGGTGTTTCAGATTTGGGAAGAATGGGTTAAGGTAGGAATGACTCAGGTAAATGGAGAGTGGGTTGAGGCTGGCTGGCTAAAACTAGATGAACTTGAAGGACCTGGATTTATTGGTCATGATGTAGAAGGATATCGTAGACCAGGTGAAAGAATGTACCAGGGAAGTAGGTTTGTTTGGAATGGTAAGGAAAGTAAATGGGATTCGGTGTTGGGCGAGTGGCGACTTGATAGAAAGAAAGACTTAATGTATTTTTACAAAGAAGGAAGCGAGTTAGTTGTAAAAGGAGATTTAACAGAAGAGCAAAAAAATAGCGGAGATCCTTATAATAATGAAAACAAGGGCGTAGTTGAGGGTTTTAAGAGAGAATTAGATTTAGGAGAGATAAATCCGAAAACAGGCAAGGTTGAGAAAGGCCAAATAAATCCGAAAACAGACAAGGTTGTGGAAGCCACTTTTCCATTTTTGGTGTTTAAGTCAGAAGCTCATAGAAGCGAGTTCTTTGATGAAAGAATGGCGATGATTTTTAGCTTGTTGTTTGGTAGAGCAAGAGAAGAGCTTGCGCTTAAAGGAGGCCAAGCGGCAGTGCCTTTAAGAGGGAAGTTGTATGACTCTAAAAGTGCTGGGTTAGCTCAGATAATAAGAGGAGGGTATTTGGTGCAAACAATGATGAGATTTATGGAGAGAAAGAATGCTTGTAAGGTGATTCTGTTTAATATGTTAAATGACTTTTTTGGAATAAAGCCGCCCTCTGAGGCGCTTTTAGAGAGTCATATGGAGGCTTATAGATATCTTATGCAGTCAAGATTGTGGGGGGAGGATCGAGAGGCGGTGCTTCGATTTGCTAATGAATTGTCAGTGATTCAACTTTTGCAAGAGGACTTGAAGATGAAGGAGAGGCCGTTGAATATAGGGGAACAATGGGCGATTCGGGGAGCTAATTGGATGGTAAAAGCAGGCATGAAGGCGTTGTCTTGGGAGATCAAGCCTATCGGAATACCTATTAATGCGGTATTTTTGGCGATAGCGGTAGTGCCTCAAATATTAGGATCGTCTATTCCGTTAATAGATCAACTAAGAACACAGACTTTGCTGGCGGAGGCTCTTAGAAACCTGAAAATTGGAGAAAAGCTGGGTTTTATAGGCCTGCAGATAGTTGTGGCTACCTGGTTGACAACCAAAGCAAGGAATTGGTTAATTAAGAAGGTTAAGATAGATCCTGAAAGTGCGAACTTAGGTGGGATTGGTTATTTAAATGAATTTAAGGCACCTGTGCCAGTGCAATAAGGTAACTATATGACAGACGGGCCTGGGCATGAGGTGCCTAAGAGACCTAAGGGAGCTTTTGATAAGCAGGGAGAAGATTTGCCTGTTTCAAATAAAGATCCTGATAAAGAGGAAGCGTTAGCAGCCCAGCCTGATGATGGTGCAAAAGAAATAGAATCAGAGCTTGACTCGGTGGGGAAAGTAAAGGCGCTGAGCAAAGGGCTTAATCAACTTATTTTACATTTGGGATATGCTTGGGATATGAAAAATTTGGGGTATTTAAGGGATCGGGGAAAAGAGGCGTTAGGTGAGGGAAAAGTTAAGGTAAAGAAGACAGCTGCTTCAGCAAAAGTAGTAGGGGATGAAATAAAATCGAAAGCGAAAGAGGTAAAGAGAGGAACGCAAGGGGTTCAGGGGAAGACAAAAAGATATTGGGGGTGTTTAGTGCCATTAGTTCCGTTTGCTTGTGCTGCGTGTTGGTTGATAGGTAGTTTGGGCAGGGAGGCGATAGAGCTAATTAAGGCAGGGCCGCTCGCAAGACCTGGTGAGTCGGTGAGCTTAGCCGAGCGTTTATATTTTAGCGTAAATAATGAAGAAGGAACTTTAAACGAATTTGAAGAGGGGTTGATTGATTTAGATTTTCTTGATCCCTGGGAGGATGAAAGCATGAAGGATGTGGTGGCCGGGGGAGGAGCCTTGGCTCCGTTTGTGGAAAAAAGAAAAGCTTACATAGATAGGGTATTTGGAGAGGATGTTAGGACTGAGGACATGACTAAAGAATATTTAGAAGAACTATTGTGGCGAGCGGAAAAGAATGGATTAATGGAAGAAAGAGATGTGTTGTTTTATTTACTTAGGTTTCAATATGGTGATGATGCGGAAGGGTTTTACAATTTATTGGAGGAAAATCCAGATATAGAGAGGTTGAGGAAGCTGCAGATTGGCGGAAATACAAGCGCGTTTGGTAATACTGGTTTATCTAAGGGAGGGGTGGTGTTAGGACAAAGGGAACAAAAGGAGGCGATGCGAGTGATGGCGCGTCAAGCTAGGCGGCAGGGGTGGGGTTAACCGAGCATACCACCGATAATAGGAATTTTTCTAGCGGCGCCACTAATTTCACCACCGGCGGCAGCCATAGCACCGCCTTTAACTTGGAAGAGTTCATCTAAAACTTGAGGAATTTTGCTAGCGACCATGAGCAAGCCTAGGGCGATAAAACCACCCATGGTTTTAATGGGGGCGTGTGCATCGCTGGTGCCAAGGAAGAAGGGGGGGATAACATTGTTAAGCTTGGGATCACCAGAGATAGAAAAGAATAAAACGAGATTAAGAATGGCGAGGGTAGCAGGAAAAGTGAGGGCGGCAGAGAGGAAGGTTTTAAGAAATGTGGAAGCGGTGTTGTTTTGACTGGGGAGAGCGCTGAAGAGAAAGACAATGGGGGCGCCGATAACAGAGAGAATGATGGTGACATGACGAGTGAGTAAGGCAAAAAAGATTTTTACGAGGCTTCCAACAAGAGAAAAAGCGATAATTAGCAGGAAGATAGAGTCAAAATTTTCGAGAGTGAGAGTGCCGACTAGGGCGCCTAGGGCGCTAAGAATGAGATCAAGGACAGTGTTTTCTCCAAACCGGTTAAGAACATGGAGGAGAAAACCCTGTTTAGGGTCCCCGGGATTGTTAAAGGGCATCCAATTGAAGACTTTTCCACTAGGGCTAGGAAAGGATCGGGAGGCTGTTTCTAGAGGGCCTTCAAGAATGCCGGCAATTAACATGTTGCCAAAGAAAGCTAAGTCAACGATAAAACTTAAGATAGCGAAGCTAAAAGTAACTAGAATTAGGCCGATAATGATTCGAGGGAGAGCGAGTTGGATGTTAATGATGGTTTGAGGATTGAGCTTGGAACGAAACATGACCATAAAGCCAACAGCTACAAAAATGATAATAAAAAATACGTAGGAAGCATTTCTAACGCCTTCCCAGATAATAATTAAAGGGGCAAGAAGTTCTGTGCCAGGAGTGGCAGCATAAGATGGTTCGACGATGCCGATCTTGTTTTTGAGAAAAGCCAGGTATTGAACAGAAGAGAGGGGTTGTTGATACATAATGCCAGTGGCCAGGGCGAGAGACTGGATAGTGCTGTTTTGAGAGATAAGGTCGCCGGTTTGAGGATCACGGACGCCAAGAAGATAACCGTTGGTGGCATCGACCATAATGCCGAAAAGGCCCAGAGTGCCTTGGTCTCTGTTAACCAGTTGTTCGCCGGCAACAAATTTTTCAAGATTTTGACCAGGAGAGGTAAGGGCATCAATAAAAAGACTGTTGGCGGAAGCTGGAGACGATGAAAGGGTAGTTAATAAAAACAAGAAAATGGAGATAATGGTGGTTTTGAGCAGACGAGACATTATTTAAAAAGTAACATAGATATAATAGTTAGGCAAGTAGTTAGGGATTAAAGATAACGGTGTTTTGAGTTTGACAGGAATATTGTGTTATTAAGCCGCCAGGTTGACTGAAAGAAATCTCGGCTGTTTGATAGGAGGTTTCACCAGCTGCGCCCCGGAAGTAAGCTTGCCAGCAGACTTTGTAAACAGTGTTGCCTTCAGCATAGTAATATTCCTTAGAGAGATCAAAGTCATTAAGCTGATCAATGGCTGATTCAAAGCCGGCCTGAGCATCTTCGAGATCGTCAAGTCTTGCGGGAATGGTGGTATTAACTAGGGTTTCAAAATCGGGTTTAACTTTAGAGTAATCAGGATTGTCGGGGTTGGTTGTTTCTGCGTCGGTAGTCCTGAGGATTAAACTTTGAATAGGAAGAGCAATATTACTGATGTTTCTTTCCCATCCGTCATAGGTGTTAATGAGTTGTTTGAAGTGATTGCGGCAGTCTTGATCAGAACCACAGGAGGCTAATTGAGTTTGAGCGTCTTGGATTTGATCGTAGAAGGGATGACTGGAATCGTTATTATCAATATCAAAAAGAGTAAGAAAATTCTCTCGAAAAGCCTGGAGTTCAGACGAGATGTTGTTAGGATCGGGTTGGTTAAGGCTAGTCAGGACGAAGTTAAGATTGCTGAGAAGAGTGTTGAGGACTTCAAGCTGGTGTTTGGCGGTTTTGACTTTAGCCTTAAGGATGTCAATTTGACGTTGTTTATCGGTGGTGGTAATAGGGACGTCTCCGAGGCTGGGGAAGTCTTGGGCGAGTTCGGCTATGGTTTTGCCGCTGTAGTGGTAGCCAGTGTCAGGATCATCGTTCCCTAGGACGCTGAGTAAAATTTTCATGAAGTTGCCGCCATAACCGTTGGGGTAGAAAGCAGGATATATGGAGATAAAGAAACAGTTGTTATGTGAGGCGACGCAACTGTCAAGGTCCCATGGATTTAAGAGTGGCTGCATGGATTGACTAGGACGTTGACGCCAAGCTTGAACGCCATCCTGCGGGCCGAGGCCTTTATCTTTTATGTAGTTGTGGTAGTCCCAAGTTTTTAAAAAGTCGGCAGTAACAGTAAGAGTAAGATAGGGGTAGTGAAGTAGGAGTGGGTCGGGAATAACGGTATAGGTGGCGCAGGTGGTGACTAGATCGCCAGGATTGACAATGGTTTTGTCGGCAGTAACTTCAATCTCAAAGCATTCGGAAGCGCCGATAGCGCCGGAGGGACCGGAGGGGTTCCAGAGAGAAGAGATGAGGACAAAGACAACGTAAAAGACACCGACAACGACGGTGCCTACAGCCAGATAAAAGAAGAGAGTGCCTAAAAGAGCACCTAATGGAGCGAGAAGAGATAGGGCGGTAAGGATGCCTTGAGCGAAGGAGCCAATAGCGCCTAAAAGACCAGCGCTGGTGGCAAATGTAGCAAGGATGGGAAAGGCAACGGAGATAAGGGTGGTAACAAGAGGTAGCCAAGGGGCAGAGAAACCAAAGAGGCCTAGGACAGCTTGAAGGCCTAGGCCGATCCAGTAACCTGTCCAGGCAGAAGCAGTGAGTTGAGCAAAAGTCATAGCTCCTTTGATGCCGCGAGCGGCAAGGTCATAGAGAAGACCAACACTCCACCAAGTAGCGGTGCCTATAAGGGCGCCGGCGAAGTGAGCCGGCCACCAAGGAACTCCGAAGCTGGCGAGCCAGGGTCCGAGGCCAAAACCAAGAAGGAGGCCGGGATTGAAAAAGTTTTGGAGATAGGGCTGGGTACGCCCGAGCATGTTTTTAAAGGTTTTTAACCATGGTTTATCAGCCCAATATAGTCCTTCATGGGGAAACATGACAAGGTTTTTGGCAATCTTGCGCCAGGCGGTTTGAATGTAGCGAGAATAAACTTTGGAGAATACAGAATGGGGGTTACTGAGGCTAAACAATTTCCAGTGGGGAGTGGCCCAGGTGCGGCCAAAGATTTTCCAGCTAGGTTTAATCCAGGCTTTCATTAAGGCTCGGCCAAGATTACCCTTGATTTGCCAAAAGTAATCAGCGCCAGCAAGAGCAAGGGTAGATTGAAGAGGGCTCCAGCCGAAAACCTCTTTAAAGAAAGGAGAGAAAAGGTGTCCTATGGCCAAACCGTTTAGAGGGAGGCGGAACCACCAGTTTTTACTAAGAAAGCTGGCGAAGCGGGTTAGGGGTCCAGGTTTTAATGTCCAGCCACCGAGTTTCCATTTACCGGGTCGCCACTCACCGTAGAGTTTGGCCATTTCATCGAGAGCCCACATACGGGCAGCGGTGGGAGATTTGGCAAGACCTTGAAGGTTTTCGAAGTTTTTCACCCAAGTTATTAGGGCTTTGTTCTTGGAGAGGATGAGGGAAGTTTTATAGAGAGCACCAAGGCCGCCAGTAATAGGGGCAAGAACAGGGCCACCGAGTTGATAACCTAAATAGCCTGAGGATAGGGTGTTAAAACTAAAGACGCCTCTAACAAAAGCAGGGCCAGTGGCGCCGGCAAATCTCATGTTTTCTAACCAAGGGCGAGAGGTTAAGAAGTTAGCTATTTTGGCGCGGAGAGCGTTGACACCAGGAACTAAACTAATGAGCCTGGTAGCAACAAGGCGGAGGGTATTAAGAGCGAGTCCAATAGCAAAATCAAAAACTAGTTGGGCAAGTAAAATAACTAGGAAACTGATAGGGTCTCGGCGATCAGAGCTTTTTAGATTATTTTTCAAGTGACGACGAAGGCCGCTAGAGATATCAAGGAAGTTTTGTTTAACACTACCAGTTAAGCTACCGCTGTAGATATTTAAGAGTTGATCGATTTGATGCTGAACGAGCTTGGTTTTCTTGAGGTCTTTTTGTTTTTTGGCGAGTTCAAGCTTTTTGAGAGATTTATCAAAGAGTTGGTGAAAGTGTTGAGGGTCTTTTTCTTGATAGACTTTGTTACCTAGGGCATTGCTGGCTTGGATGGTAGCTAATAAGGGAGTGAAGACATTCTTTTTTTTGATTTCAGGGATAAAGCCTTTTTCATGGTCAAATTTATAGTCTTTATAGTGAACAGTGGAAATTAAAGGGGCGCCGCCTTTGGCGAGGATAGACCAGCCGGCGCTAAGAGGATATTTAAGAACGTCAAAGGCTTTTTGAGTGGGAAGAGAATTAAAGTAGTAATGGATGACATTGGGATTTAAAAGGTTTTTTTGCCAAGCCATTTTCCAGGAATAGTTTTCGTTATAAGCTAGGTTCATCATGTTGCCAATGGGGCCTAGAGCAGAAAAGATAAGGCTGTAGGAGGCTTCGGATAGATAGTGGCCAACGATTCTACCTCGGTAGAGACTAAGAAAGCTCCAAAGATGGCGGGTAAATTGTTCGGCTTGTTTGGCGGCATATTCTCGAGATACGGCTTTATACCCAGCCTGGGCGACTTGTTGTTTTTGTTTTTTGGCTAAATAGGCTTGGAATTCAGGCTTGAGTTGGTTAAGCCAACGTTGAATAGCTCCTTTGTTGGTATTATTAATTTCATTGGTTTTAGGGAGAGGTTTAACCAGATCTTCAGGAGTAATTTGGGGGGGAGCTTTAGGCTTGGCTTTGGTGGTAGGAGTAGGCTTAACCTGAGTTAGGGGTGGAGGTTTCAGGCGAGAGAGAGTTTGTTCGAAGAATGGTTTAAATCGAGGGTTTTTTTTAATGAGTTGGTTAAGGCGGTATTGGTGTTGGGGAGAGGTGAAGTAGTTGAATTTTTTTAAAACAGAGAAAGGGTCGGCTTTAAAGGCAGCAATGAGATCTTTGTCAGAAATAGCGGAGAGGCGGCGATTAATGATTTTTTGGGCGGCAGAGCGGCCAGGAAATCTATCCGGCTCGGCCGAGGTAATGTCAATACCAGAGGGGGGTTTTTTGGGCGGTTCAGGCGGAGCCTCGGTAGCAGTCTGACTGGAGGGGGGCTTTTTGGGCGGTTCAGGCGGAGCCTCGGTAGCAGTCTGACTGGAGGGGGGTTTTTTCTTCGCTGGAGTGGCCTGACCAACTTGAGTTTTTGTTTTTTGGTCCATAGTTTATGTTAGCAGAAAAATAGTTAGAGAGGGGGAGAGGGGATTAGCGGTTGATGAGTTTTAAGGGCAGGAGAAGAAGAAGGTTAAGGATGAGGATGAGGGTAAAGATGGTGGCAAGAAGGAGAAAGAGGTTAGTAAAAGAGGTGAGAATAAGAGGGGGGATAGCAAGGCGGGCGAGCTTGAAGGTGCCGAGAATTATGAGGAGTAAAATAATAGGCAGACCAGCGGCCTGAAGGTCAGAGGGGGAGGAGAACATGGTGTTACTAATGGAAAAGAGAAGATAAAAAACTCCCAGAAGAGGCAATAAAGAGAGTTGCTGGATGGAGGATAGAATTTGAGGGAGAAAGTTAGTGAGGGTAAGGCTGGCAAGGTTGAGACTGAGGCCGAGACGGAGAATAAGATAGAGAGTGAGAGTGCCGGTTAAGAAGGGAGCAGAGCCAATAAGGGTGAGGCGGAAGGGATCGGTGGAAGCGATTTGAGCTGAGCCAAGCATGAGCTGGCCGTCTCTAAAATGAGGTTTAAGGGAAAGATGGCCGGTAGGAACCTGGAGGAGCTCGGCGGTGAGGATATGGGAGAATTCATGGAGAGAGACGCCGGGAAGAAGGAGAAAGAAAATCAGATTAACAGCGGTTTCATGAGAGCGGGTGAGCCGATAGAAGATTTTAACAAGATGGGCGATGAGGGAGTGAGAGGAGAGATAGAGAAGGGCAAGAGTGAGAATAAATAGGAAAAGAGAGAGGAGCATTAAACTGGACGTTTAATTGCTTTAAGAAAATCATTGGGTTCATGGGGTTGAAAGAAGGGTTGTTGCCAGGCAAAACGGGTACCAATGAAGGTGAGAAGGGAAATAAGGCCAGCAAAGAAAGGTTTGAGGGCTTTTAAAAAGTACCAACTGGCAGCACCAGCACCAGCAATGATGCTTAAGATAGAAAAAGCAATGATGCCAGCTAAGTTGGTATTAAAGCGAAGCCGGTTAGGCTTGGGGAGAGGGGATGGGGTTAGTGGAGGGGATTGAGGGGTAGGAGAAGGGGTGATTTGACCAACCATAGTTTTAAGTTTTTGGAGTTGATCTTCGGCAACCCTGATTTTACCGGTGTTTTTGCAGGTGGGGCAACCGGTGCCGTTGCAGTTAGGACAAGTGAGGATTTGATAAGCCATATTAGGATTTTATTTTCTCCGGCGTCCAGGCAATGGAACTGCCAGATTTAAGTTTACCAGCAATGATGAGTTCAGCAATAGGTTCTTCAATGTGGTTTTGAATCAGGCGCCTTAAAGGCCGGGCGCCAAATTCTTGAACATTGCCGAGTTGGGCTAGTTTTTCCAAAGTAGCATCAGGAATAGCGAGGGTAATGTTTTTTTTCTTAAGTCGATTGGTAAGTTGGTTAAGTTGGAGGCGGGCAATTTGCTTAATGTCTTCAACTTTTAATTTATTCATTAAAATAATGTCATCAATGCGGTTTAAAAATTCAGGACGGAGTTGATGAGAAAGAGCTTTCATGAGCTGGGGGCGGGTGGCTTGACGGGGCTTGTCCATGAGTTCGGAGACATCGATGTTAGAGGTCATGATAATAATGGTGTTTTTAAAGTCAGCGGTGTGACCCTGAGAGTCAGTTAAACGACCGTCTTCTAAGACTTGGAGAAAGATATCAAAGACTTTAGGATGGGCTTTTTCGAGTTCATCTAAGAGAATGAGAGAATATGGGTGATGACGGACAGGATTGGTGAGTTGACCGCCTTCTTCATAGCCGACATAGCCTGGAGGAGCGCCAATAAGTTTGTCGGCAGTGTGAGCTTCGGTGAATTCAGACATATCGAGCCTGATCATGGCTTTTTCAGATTGATAGACGGTTCGGGCGAGAGTTTTAGCCAGTTCGGTTTTACCAACGCCAGTAGGGCCAAGGAGAAGGAAGGAGCCAATAGGGCGCTTGGGGTCTTTAAGACCAGCTCGGGAGCGTTTAATGACGTCAGCGACGGCTTTGACAGCCTGGTCTTGACCAATGATTTGAGATCTGAGTTGGTTTTCTAGGTCAAGGAGTTGGAGAGATTCTTTTTGGGTGAGGGAGGTAATAGGAATGCCGGTTCTTTGAGAGAGAATCTTTTTGAGATCTTCGACAGTAATGGCTTGACGGCCGGCGATTTTGGCGCCGGAGGTAGCTTCGTCAAGAAGGTCAATGGCTTTATCAGGTAGGTAGCGATCCTGGACGTAGCGAGTGGAGAGATCGATGGCAGATTGAAGGATTGGTTTATCAATGCTAACGCCGTGGTGTTTGGTGAGTTTTTCAGCGACGCTGGTAAGAATTTTGAGAGTAGCTTCTGGAGAAGGTTCGTTAATTTTGACAGGTTCAAAACGACGCTCGAGAGCCGAGTCTTTTTCAATGTGTTTACGATATTCTTCTTGAGTGGTGGCGCCAATAACGTTTAAGTCGCCACGGGCTAAGGCTGGTTTGAGAATATTGGCAGCGGTCATGGAGCCGGTAGCTGAGCCAGCACCCATGATCATGTGGATTTCATCGATGAAGACAATGATATTACCGTGGCGTTTAACTTCTTTAATTAAGCTTTGCAGGCGTTCTTCAAGCTCGCCTTGATAAGAGGTGCCGGCTAAGAGAGTAGTGAGATTAAGATTATAGATTTGGACGCCTTGAAGAAGCTTAGGAACGTCGTCTTGACTGATTTTTAAAGCCAGGCCTTCAGCAATGGCGGTTTTACCGACACCAGGATCACCAACAAGAATGGCATTGGATTTAGTGCGACGAGCCAGAATTCTGATAAGCTGATTAATTTCTTTTTTTCGGCCAATGACGGGGTCAAGTCGACCAGCCTGGGCTTTAAGGGTGAGGTTTTCAGAAAATTTTTCGAGAGTGGCAAGGGTGGATTTTCTAGATTTTTTAGAGCGAGTGGTGTCGCTAGTTAAAAGGAGTTGATGAAGATCTTTTTTATCTAAAGGCGTAGTCAGATATTCATTGATGGAGGTAAGGAAGTGAAGAGGGGTGACTTGAGTTTGACCAGTAATGAGCATTTCAGCGTAAGTTTGATAGATGATTTTTTTAAGGTTGGGGGAGAGCTTGACCTGATTAACTGAAGTTTTTTTAGAGGTGGGAGGAGTTTTGGGTTCAAGCTCGGTACGGCCAAGCTTAGCGAGAAAAGGCTTAAGAGAGGGAAGTTGATTGAGAGTGAGAAGGAGATGGTGAGGTTGGGCTAAGCTAGAGCCTTGCTTAGCAGCTAAAAGAAGACTGTCAGCAAGAAGTTGAAGGCTGGCGGAAGAAAAAGATGGAGAGATGTCGGCAGGGTTAAGGCTCATAAGAGAAGAGACCAGGCGAGGAAAATAATAACTAGGGCGGTGGTGACAAGAACGGCGCGTTTAATATAGAGGATTTTTTTTAAAAAGCGGCGGGCTTTAAGATCAATAAAGTCAGGCAGATTAAAAGCAATTGGTTGATCGTCTTGAAGGGCATAGACGCCATGATTATCGCATTGGGGACAGCCAGCAGCTTGGCAGTGTTCACAGGTAATAATAGAAATGGGTGCGGCAGGCTCGAAGGACATAGGACTATCTTAGCAAACTAAAAAAGAAAAGTAAGGGGTTATTGATTAATGAGCTTTTGGAATGGAGAGGAGGGTTCAATAAAGTAGTAGCCGTAGATATCAGGGTCAATATTAAGGTCTTTGAGGGCTTGTAGGGCTTGGGATTTAAGAGTATCAGTGGGAGTGTCAAGTAGCCGGATACGGAATTTTTGTTGATCAAAGTCAAAGACAATTGAGTAAGTGTCAGAGGTGATGGGGATATGTTGATACCATGGATATTGTTGATGGATATCTAGCAAAGCTTGATTGAAGAGATAGTCGTCTTGGGTTTGGAGTTGGGCTTGAGATTCAAGCTCTTTAGAGGAATAAGGATTGGTGGTAAAAGAATATTGATGGAGAGTTTGGTTTTTATAAAGAACAGAAATAGAGTAGGTGGTGTTAGGTTCTAGGGGTTGTTGAGGAGTGACTTGGAGTTGTTTATTATTAGGCCAGTTAAGATTGGCGTCAAAATGAGGGTTGGTTTGGAGGTTAATTTGTTGTTGTTGATTTTGGGAAAGGGGTTTATAGAATTGGGTTTCCAGAGTGGTTTGGTCAGGTATGGGTCGTAGATCAGTCGGAGCAGAGGCAGTGACCTGGGGTTGGTTAGAGTCTGAAAAAAGAAGGATGAGCAAGAGGATGGTGGGAATAAGAATGAGGGCCGCTTTTTTAGGCTGAGCTTTAAGAATTTGGATAAGATTTAATAGTTTTTGTTTCATGGATTAGGACTGCCAATGCCAACTATATTAATATTACCAACTTTTTGAAAGGTGCCGTCAGGATTAGCGGGGTAGAACATGTATTTGTAAGAAGCATTTGACTCAACTGTAGTGATGCCTTCGTTAGTGACTGCGTAGATAATGGCAACATGGTTCCAGCGACCAGAGGTAGCCAGGCCTTCGATTTGGAAAAAGACGACATCACCAGGGGAGGCATTGCTGATGTTTAGACCTGGGCCTTTATAAAGAGTATGCTCGGCTTCAAAGAACTGGGCCATGGTGGGAGTATAGATGGCAGTGGCAATAGGAATGCCGGCTTCCTGGTATGTTTTGATAACTAGATAGGTGCACCAGAACATTTCAACATATGTTTGAGTCCAGTCGATTTTTTCTAGAAAAGGGTCTTTTTTATAGCGGTTGTTGTCAAAATTCTGAGGGTAGTCAGGAGAACGGTTCCAGAAACACCAGAAGCCTTGGTGGAGATTGTTGACGATTTCCCAAGCTCGGCGAGCCACAGAATTGCTGGCGGTGTTAGGAAAGGGTAAGGGAGTGGCTTCGTCAGTACAAACGGCAGGAAAGCCTAGGCCACCAGAAGTGGAAGCAACGGGAACGTCAAGGCCAAGAAAAGGAGGAGGGAGTTGGCATTCAGGGCTAAAGTAGGTATAGGGCTTGCCGGTGAGAAAGGGTTGTACAGTGGCCAGCATACGCTCTTTTTGACACTGGATGTAACCTAAGCCTTTGTAGAAGAATTTAGCAGGCGAGCCAGGTTGTTTCATGCCAGCTTCAGCTTCGCCGCCAGTGAAAGAGTAGGCGAGGGAGGGTTCGTCAGGATAGCCAACACCAGGGCCTTCTTTAGGTTCGACTTCTTTATCAAGGTTAAAAGTATTAAAGATAGCTCGGGGACCGTCAACTAAATTATTGATGATTTCATTGAGAAAGGGAGTAAAGGTTTTAAGGTAGATAGGGGAGAAGCGAACAGGTTGGTTAATGTAGCAATCGAAGTCATCGGTGATGGTTTCGTAGACGCCAGGGGAGATTTCGATGGTTTTAATGGTGGTAGCACAGTCGGGATCGTATTCCAGATTTTCCAGATCGGTGACGGTTTTACTGACAGAGCTTTCGATGATGCCTTCTTTAGCCAGATCACCGGAGGAGGCGACGATGGTGTTGTTAGGATCACAGACGGGTCCGGCAGATAGACTCCACTGAGATTCGTTGTGGCCTGAGTCAATCCACCAATCTTTGTTGTCGGGGCGAGTCCAAGGAGGAGCGTTCCAGTAGGTGATTAGTTTAGGGCTTTCGTTATAGTTATGAGTGGATTGAGAGGAGAAGAGATGAGAAACGGCGGTGGAAACTTCATAGGTGCGGGCAAGATGAGGATGGATAACGGGTTTTTCAATGATTTGATCGTTTTGTTGGCCAGGCTCAGGAAGGGAGCGAACCCAGCCTTGAGTGTCTTCGCGAGAGAACATGGGAACATAGGGCCAGAGTTGAGACCACTTACCGTGTTCGATGATTTTGCCATCAGCATTTTTTTGACCACCATCCTTAATTTTCCAGGCAGCTGAAGCAGAGGCAAATTCTAAGGGAGTAGTAAATTCTTCAGGGAGAGGAGCCCAGTTGGTTTCGTTAAAGTGGCTGAGCTTGATTGGGCTACCTGAAGTGCAGTTTTTTTTGTCGTAGTTTTGGAAACTGACAACTTGATTTTTGCTGGTATTCCAGCAAGCGATGGTATAGTTTTGAACGGAGAGAGTAGCAGGGGTAAAACCATAAGGGTTGTCGTCGAGGGAAAAGTCATTTTTGGCGCGTTTAATGAGAGCGCGTTTGAGTTTGCTTTGGTAGGTTTGAGTGGTGACTTCACGGAAAACACCTAAACGACTGAGGAAGCCGCCTTCAGAGAAGTTAGGGTTTTGTGGTTCGGCTTGAGGTTCGTAATAGGCGCGGCCTTCAAGATAGTCGGCCAGGTAGCCTTTGGCTTTAAGCTCGGCTGATAAGGTAGCGTGAGGAGAGTCAGGGTCGGTGACAGAGAGAAGGGGAGTGATGAAGGAAGATAGATTAGAAGTGAAGTCGCCGGCAACGGTAAGGGTAAGGGTTTTATCGCGTTTGTCCAGGCGGTTAGTTTCAACAGCGGTTGGTCGTTGGGCACAGTAGGGAGTGAGATAGGGATCGGAGATAGAGCGGCTTTTTTCTTCGCTGGTGAGTTCAAAAGGAAAAGGCCGGAGAGGCTGACTGTCTTGAGTGGCACTAAGAATAGGAGAGGGGGTAATAAGGAGGAGAAAGATTGAAAAAATAATGGCTTTAAGCAGGCGGAGCCTCATAATGTTTAGTATATAGTATAGAGGATTAAGGGAAAATGAGATGAGGAGGGGGAAGTTGATAGTAAATATTTAGGGACCAGGGATTTCAAACCAAAAGAAGTTAATGCCGGTGATGTCTGTTAAAAGCCTGAAGACAAACCAGATGCCCATGGTGACAGCTAAGCCAATGATGGCGCCGGTGATAATGGAGCTGGCCTTTTGAGCTTGTTTGGGATCCCCAGCAGAAGTGAGGTATTGGAAGCCGCCAATAATGAGAGTGATAAAAGAGGCTAGACCAGCGAGAGGAACAATGATGCCTAAAATGTTGGCAAAAATGCATTCAATGCCTTGAAGGGCAGCATATTCTATACCGGTTTCGGGATCTGTAGCTTTGCAGTTATCTGTCCAGGGAATGGTTTGAGCATAAACAAGGGAGGCAGAAGAGAGATAAAGGTAGAGTGAGAGAATGGAAAAACTAATTTTTTTAAGAAGCTTGGGCATTTTAGCCGCCAGCAGTGGGAATGGTGAATTGAAAGACGTCAACACCAAAGAAGAAGCCGATGACTTTCATTAAGGCCCAGGCAGCGGCAACAATACCAAGACCGACTAGGGCCATGGTGATGCGGTCGCGGGCAGCCTGGGTTTGGGTTTTGTCGCCACCAGAAAGAATCCATTGGATGCCACCCCAAACAAGAAAGGCAAAGGTGAGGATGGCGGCAATAATCATGGCGACTTGGATGGCGGCGGAGAGGAATTTACCAATGTCTTTAACACCAGCGGCAGGTTCGTTAATAGTGATAGAGGCTTGAGCTAGAACTGGCTTGATTAGCATAGTGGTTTTATTATGAGAAACTTAAGGGCGTTTGTCAAATAATAATTTATGGTTTAGGAATAGTGAGACGCAAAGGGCCTGAGGCAGTGGAGGAAAGACCAAAGAAGTAAATAACCAAGCGCCAGATAGCCCAGGTTACAGCAACAATGCCGAGACCAAAAAGAGCAGAGGTGATTTTATCTTTAGCTGATTTAGTGCGATCCTGATTGCCGCCGGAGGTGATGAATTCAATGCCGCCCCAGATAAGCCAAGTAAGGCTTAAGAGAGCGGCGAAGACAAAGGCAACTTGAATAAAGTTTTTTATGAATTTGCCTAAGGAATTAAACTTAAAGAAGTTAGAGCTATTGATTTGCCTTTCAATGTTAGTTAGTCTTGCCATAATCCAATTATAGTAATGTGGGCCAGTCAGGATTTAAGATGTCAAGGCCGGTGATAGTAGAGATGAGCTTAACGATTAAATAAGAGAGGACAAGGATAGCCAGGCCAAAGATGCCGTTAAACATTTTTTCTTTAGCGCTTTTTAATCGATCAGCATTTGAACCAGCCATAATCCAGTCAAGAGCGCCCCAAATGATCCAGATAAGGACAGCTAAGCCGCCGACAATGACCAAGAATCGCCAAATAATGGCAATGTAGCGAGCAAAACCCTGAGGGGTATTGGCAGAGAGAGGAAGGGCTTTATTAATGATGGGCATAATTAGGATTTAGTATATAGTATATATGATTTAGGGTATGAGTTTATTGATAATTAGCTCGGGATTTAAGATGTTTAGGCCAGTGACTTTTCCAAGAATAGAGATGATAGAGTAGCTGATAACGACGATAAAAAGACCAATAAAAGCGGTGCCCATTTGGTTTTTAGCTTTGTTTAATTGTTCGGGTTGACCACTGGAAGTAATCCAGGTTAAAGCACCGGTGAGAAACCAGAAGAGAAAAGCTAGGCCGGCAAAAAAAGTAAGGATGGTAATGATATTGGAAACAATGCTGGCAAAGCGAGTTTGGGGTTGGGTGGGAGCGGTTTTGAAAAAGCCTTTAGAAAATCCTCTGATTTGTCCAAGAGAGACATCGGCAACAAGCTGACTGGTTTTAAGGAGTTGGTGGTCCATAGATAGTAGGGTTAATGATAGCAGTAGTATCACCAAAAAAGACTAGGCCAAGAATGCCGGCGATAACTAAGGAGCTGGTAGCTACAACTAAACCTAAAAATGAAAGCCACATACGAGATGAGGCTTTTTTAATAATTTCTGGATTACCGGAAGAACCAATGTATTGAATGCCGGCGATGAGAAAGTTAATGAGGGCAAAAATGCCAGCAGCAAAAATAGCGACTCTTAAGATGTTATTTAAGAAGAGGATTAGGCCCTCGGGACCAGGATAGTAGGCTTGGACATTTTGAGGGATATTTTCAAAGGCATTAAAGGAGCCAAAGAAATCAATTAAGTCAGCCATAAATTAAGACCAAGGAAAATATATAAACAAAAAACTATTGATTAATTCTGCAGGCCAGACTAAAGGAATGCCAAAAAGTTTACCTAGAATTGAGGCAATAGGATAAGCAAGGACGGTGATGGCGAGGCCGATAAGGGCATTGGTGATCATACTTCTAGCTTTTTGGGATTTAGTGGTATCACCAGCTGAGGTAATCCAGTTGATAGCTCCAATCATAAAATACATGATAAAGGCGATGCCGGCAATAAGGGTTATAAAACCGATAACATTAGACAGGACTTTGGCGAGATTGAAGGAGAGGCTTTCGGAGCCAGAGAAGGCGTAGCCGGTTTCAGGCTTTAGTTTTAGAGAGCCGATGGGTTGTTCTATATTAGAAGGCATAAGTTAATTTAAGGGGCCTTATTTATGGCCTAACAAAATCAAGAACTTTAAATAAATTTAAATCAATAAGAGCAGACTGGTCTCCAAAAACAACAAGGCCGATGAGGCCGGCAATGATAAAGGCAGCGGCAACAATGATAAGGCCGATAAGAGATTCAAGCATTTTATTACCAGCAGCAGCAATTTTTTGAGGTTCACCATTGGAGGAAAGATAACCGTAACCAGCTAAAACAAAATTAATTAAAGTAAAGATACCGGCAATAATAATAATAAGGCTGATAAGATTGCTGAGAAAATTGGCTAAACCATCTTTAGAAATACTTTCATAAGTTTCACCACCGCCAAAAGGATTGATTTTACCGATAATATTAGCCATATGATTTTAAAGAGAAATAATATTGAGTCCAGTTAATATTTCAATGATTTTGATTATCCAGTAGGCGACCATCATGATGATAAAGCCGGTGACAGCTGAACCGAGAGTTTTATTACTTTGTTTTTGTTTATCGGTGTTGCCGGCATTGATGATCATACCGAGGCCGCCGATAATAATAAAGATAAAGAGAATGATGCTGGCGATAACAAAGACGTTTTTAATGATGACGGAAAGAATGCCATAGAGACCCTCAGGGTTAGTGTAGGGGCTATCAGCGCCACCAATTGTAACAGGATTGTCAGCGGCATCAATACCAAGATTAAAATACTCTGGTATATTTATAGCCATATTAAGATTAGGATAGCAAAAAATGGTAGAATATGCGATATGAATAAGAGGGGGTTGGTAGAAAAATTAACTAGTCGGAGTTATCGGAAGCGGCTGGTGGGGTTTGTGGAACAGAAGGTGGGTAGGCAAGAGGATGTGGAGGAGATTGTGCAGGAGAGCTTGATAGCGGCTTGGGATAGTTTGCCAACCTATAAAGGAAAGTCAGATTTATTTACTTGGTTGTGTGCTATAACTAGGCATGAAATAGCGGATTTTTATAGACGGAGAAAGCTAAAGCAGATAGTTTTTTCTAGGCTGCCATTTTTAAAAGATTTGGTGTGTGAGGCGTTAGGGCCAGAGTTGGCTTATCAGGAACTGGAAACTAAGAGGAAGATTTTGAAGACCTTGAAGGATTTAAGCGAAGGATATGGCCGGATTTTACGACTAAAGTATATAGAGAGTCTGTCAATGAAGGAGATTGCTCAGAAACTTGGAATTACTGTTAAGGCGGTAGAGTCAAGGCTGTCACGAGCAAGATTAGCGTTTCAAGCAGCTTATGTTAAAGAACCAGCAGAAGTCAAAACCTTGGTGGAGGAAAGCGGGTAGGCTGGGAGTTTTGCTGGCAATTAAAGAGAGTTATTTGTTTTTAAAGAATGTGTTTGGGTTGGGAGTGCATCCGTTTAAGACTTTAAGGGGGGTGCAGCGAGAAAAAGATAGGTCACAACAGGTGTTGATTTTGGGACTACCAGGGTATGTGTTGGGATTGGGGTTAGTGGGGGTATGGTTAGGCAGGCGAATGCTAGGGACATCGGTGAGGTGGGGGTGGGCAGCGAAGTTAAGTTTTTTAGGGGTAGTGGGAGTGAGTTTACTGATTGGTGGATATTTAGGTTACTGGATTTTAAAGGCGTGGAAGGTGGAGTATGAGTAAGCAGAGATTAAAACATATAAAACGGTTTAGTCTAGATTTTAGGAAGCTTAAAAACAGGAATATTGAAAACATGATTGGTTGTGTGCAGGTGCCTTTAGGAATAGCTGGGCCGTTGAGGGTGAATAAGAAGGATTATGAATTGCCTTTAGCAACCACTGAGGGAGCTTTGGTGGCGAGCGTAAATAGAGGCTGTAAAGTGATTAGGTTAAGCGGAGGTTGTCAGGTTGAGGTGGAAAGCATTGGAGCAACTAGAGGGCCGGTGTTTAAGGTGAAGGGTTTAAGAGAAGGGAAGAAGTTAATTGAATGGTTAAAGAAGAAGGAGATGAAGGTGATGCAAACGGTAAAGGAAGGAGAGGAGCATATTAGATTGAAAAAAATAAAGCCCAAGTTGGTGGGGAGGAATGTGTATGTGAGGCTGGAGTTTAAGACGGATGAGGCGATGGGGATGAATATGGTGACGGTGGGGAGTGAAAAGCTGGCAAGGTTGATAAAGCAGGAGTTGGAGATTGAGTGTGTAAGTTTGTCTGGTAATTATTGTGTGGATAAAAAGCCGAGCTGGCTTAATTTTATTGAAGGCAGGGGGAAGCAGGTATGGGCAGAAGTGGTGATGCCGAGAAAAGTGGTGAAGGTAGTGTTAAAAACTGAGCCAGAAAAGATAGTAGAGGTAGTTTATAGAAAGCAGTTGCTGGGGTCAATTATGAGTGGATCAATGGGATTTAATGGGCATTATGCGAATATAGTGGCAGCAATGTTTTTAGCCACTGGCCAAGATATGGCGCAAGTGGTAGGGGGGAGCTTGGGAGTGACGACAGCTGAGTTGGAAGGCAAGGACTTGTATTTTTCAATTTATTTACCAAGTTTAATGGTGGGAGTAGTGGGGGGAGGAACAGGGATTGAGACGCAGAAGGAGGCTTTGGGGATTATGGGGTTGGATAAGGTGAAGAAAGGGGATAGTTTGAGATTGGCAGAGGTGATTGGAGGGGCGGTGTTGGCGGGGGAGTTATCGTTAACAGCGGCTTTAGCTAGTCAAGACCTGACTAAGGCGCATGAGAGACTAGGGAGAGGTAAATGATTAATTTTAAGAAGTTTACTAAGGTGGGGGTGGTGGGAGTAGGCGGGTATGTGCCACGGTATAGGCTGAGGGTGGAGGAGGTGGCTAGATCTAGGGGGAAAGATGGAAAAAAGATAGTAGGAAGCTTGGGAGTGGAGCAAAAGGCGGTAGGAGATAAGGATGAGGATACGGTGAGTTTAGCGGTGGAGGTAGGCAGACGAGCTTTAAAGAGGGCGGGAGTGGGGGCGAGCAAGCTAGGAGCGGTGTTGGTGGGAAGTGAGAGTCATCCATATGCGGTGAAGCCGACTGGGTCAATAGTGGCAGAGATTTTAGGGGTGGGGAATGAGTATATAACAGCAGACTTGGAGTTTGCTTGTAAAGCGGGAACGACGGGGATGGCAATGATTGCAGGGATGATTGAGGCAGGGATGATTGATTTGGGTTTAGCGATTGGAGCAGATGTGGCTCAATGCCAACCAGGGGATGCGTTAGAGTTTACAGCAGCAGCGGGAGCAGCTGGGGTGATATTAGGTAGTAAGAAGCATAGTTGGTTGGCTGAAGTGGAACATTATGGTTCGTTTAATTCAGACACACCAGATTTTTGGCGGAGAGAGGGAGAGAAATATCCTAAGCATGCGGGTCGATTTACGGGTGAACCAGCATATTTTAAGCATGTGGTGGAAGGGACGAAAAGATTTTTAAGGAAGACAAAAGAAAAGATTGGAGGGTTTGATCAGGTGATATTGCATATGCCGAATGGCAAGTTTCCTAAAAGAGCTGGTCAGAGACTGGGAGTGGAGTGGGAGAAGATGGAGAAAGGGTTTTTAGTAAAAGAGATGGGTAATCCGTATAGTGCGTCAGCGATGCTGGGATTGGTAAAGGTAGTGGAGGAGGGGAAGAGAGGGGAGAAAATATTAATGACCAGCTATGGTTCAGGGGCGGGGAGTGATAGTTTTAGTATGAAAATTAAGAAAAACATAGATGAGAAAAAGGCTGATTTGGCAGGCCAGTTAGCTAAAGTTGAGCAGATTAGTTATGCTGAGTATTTAAAACTGGTCAGGGAGAGGAATTTATGAGAGCGGTGATTAAGGGAGCTTATCAAACTAGGTTTGGAGAGTTGTGGGATAAAGGGATTAAGGAGTTGATGTTAGAGGCGGGAAAAGGAGCGATGAAGGATGCCAAGATTAAGGCGGGGGAGATTGATTTGGTGTTGGTGAGCAATATGTTAGGGGGTCGATTTGAGAATCAGGGTCATTTAGGAGCTATGGCCACGAGCTTATTAGGAATTAAGACAGGAGGTTTAAGAGTGGAAGGAGCGTGTGCGTCAGGCGGGTTGGCGGTTAATCAAGCAGTAACAGCTATTAAAGCAGGTGAGGCTAAGACGGTGTTGGTGATTGGGGTGGAAAAAATGACAGATAAGAAGGTGGAGGAAGTGACTCAGGGATTGATGGGAGCGGCGAGTGAGGAGGAAAGAAGAGCAGGGTTGTCGTTTGTGGGTTTGTATGCGTTGATGGCGAGAAAGTATTTTAAGGAGTTTGGGGCAGAGAAGAAAGACTTAGCTTATGTAGCGGTGAAGAATCACAGTCATGCGAGTATGAATCCTAAGGCCCAGTTTCCGTTTGAGATAGATGTGGATAAGGTGTTGGGGAGTTTTTGTGTGGCTGAGCCATTGGGATTGTTTGATTGTGCGCCAATAACTGATGGAGCAGCAGGGTTGGTAATTAGCAGGAGAGGGAAAGATAAGCGGTCGGTGGAGATATTGGCGAGCAAGGTGGCGACAGACAGTCCGAGCTTAACAGGAAGAAAGTCGTTACTTGAGTTAGAGGCAACTAAGATAGCGGGTAAGAAGGCATATAAAGAGGCGGGGATAAAGCCAGATGAGGTGGATATGGCAGAGGTACATGATTGTTTTACGATTGCAGAGATTTTAGCGATTGAGGATTTGGGTTGGGCGAAGAAAGGTGAAGGGTTTAAGGCAGTGAAAAAGGGAGAGTTTAGTTTAGGAGGCAGGTTGCCGGTGAATTTGTCAGGCGGATTAAAGGCTTGTGGGCATCCAGTGGGGGCGACTGGAGTGAAGCAGATGGTGGAGGTGGTGACTCAGTTGAGAGGGGAGGCCGGAGGCCGGCAAAAGAAGCGGGCGAGATTGGGTTTGACTCATAATATTGGAGGAACTGGAGGAACTGCAGTGGTGCATATATTAAAAAAACTATGAAATCAGCAGTAAAAATTTGGCGAGAAAAAGATGAAAGACTGGAGCAGCTTGATAAAGCGGGGAAGGTAGTGAGTTGGACAAGAATTTTAGAGGCGCCGGCTGGGTTTGAGGGGGTGTATATAGTGGTGATGGTGGAGATGAGAAAAGGGAAGCGGGTGGTAGGAGAGTTAATAGGCGGGAAAGAGCCGGAGTTTGGGGCGAGAGTAAAGGGAGTATTAAGGCGGATAGGGAGGGGAGATAAGGCTGGGGTGATTGAGTATGGAGTGAAATTTAAATTAATATGAGAAGAGTGTCGGCTCCAGGGAAGGTGATTTTAGCAGGTGAGCATGCAGTGGTTTATGGCTATCCAGCTTTGGTGGCAGCAGTGGGATTAAGGTGTAGGGTGAAGGTGGAATGGAGAGAGGATAAGCAGGTGGTAATAAAGGATAAATACAAGGATTTGGGTTTGGCTAAATATGCGGTAGAGGTGAGTTTAAAAGAGATGGGTAAAGAGTCAAAAGGGGTGGAGGTGGAGATAGAGTCAGAGTTAGCAGTGGGAGGCGGAATGGGTTCATCAGCGGCCATGGCCACGGTGGTGGTTTGGGGATTGATGGAGGGTTATTCAGAAGCGGTGAAAAATAGAGTAGTGAAAATGGTGGAAGATAAGCAACATGGGAATAGTAGTGGCATAGATCAAACCATAGTCAGAGAAGGAGGAGTGATTAAGTATCAGAGAGAGGTGGGGTTTAAAAAGTTGAGCATAGATTTGCCAGAGTTTTTGTTGATTGATAGTGGTAAGCCAGTGGAGAGCACAGGGGAGATGGTAAAGATGGTGGGGGAAAAGAAGAAGCAATACCAGGATATTTTTAAGCAGATGGGAGAGATAAGTGAGAAGTGGAGAGTGAGAAAGATAAAGGAAAACCAGAGATTATTGGAGAAGATTGAGGTGGTGGGAGAAAAAGCTAAGAAGATGGTGAGGGAAATAGAGGTGGTGGGGGGGATGGCTAAGGTGTGTGGAGCAGGAGGGGTTAAGATTGGCTCAGGAATTTTACTAAGCTGGCATAAAGAAATTGAAAGGTTAAAGGAGTTATGTAAAGAGAAAGGTTGGAGATATTTTCAAGTAGAGTTAGGAGTGGAAGGAGTGAGAGATGAGTAGGGTGAAGGTGTCAGCGCCAGGGAAATTAATGTTATTGGGTGAGCATGCGGTTATTTACGGCAAGCCGTGTTTAGTGGCAGCAGTAGATAAGAGGATGGAGGTAGAAGTAGAGAAGGTTGATAAAGATATGATTGAGGCGCCAAAAGGAATGGATTTAAGGTTTGTGAGGGCGGTGTTAAAGAAATTTAAGGGGAGATATGGGCAGAGTGGAGTGAGGGTGGTAACTAAGAATGGTTTTTCATCAAGTTATGGATTTGGGTCGTCAGCAGCAGTGACAGTGGCTTTAAGTAAAGCCTTGTTTGAGTTGTTTGAGATTAAGGTATCGAAGAGAGAGTTGTTTGATTTTGGTTTTAAGGTGGTGGGAGAGGTTCAGGGATTGGGAAGTGGGTTTGATGTAGCGGCAGCAGTTTATGGAGGAGTGAGTTATTTTGTTAAAGGAGGAAAAAAGATAAAGGAGTTGGGGGTAAAGGAGTTACCAATAGTGGTGGGGTATACAGGAGTTAAGGCAAAGACAGCTGAGGTGGTGAGACAGGTGGCGGAATTAAAGAAAAAGCAGCCAGAAAAGGTTGGGGCTTGGTTGGAGCAGGCGGGAGAGATGGTGGAAAAGGGGAGAGAGTTATTAATTAAGAAGAAATGGCAGGAGTTAGGGAAATTGATGAGCGAGAATCAAGAAATACTGAGAAATTTAGGAGTGAGCAGCCAGAGGTTGGAAAGATTAATTGAGGCAGCCATAGAGGCAGGAGCTGAGGGAGCTAAGTTGTCTGGAGCAGGCAAAGGTGATTGTATGATAGCTTTAGTGGAAGAGAAGGAGAGAGAGAGAGTAGAAAAGGCGATAGAGGTGGCGGGAGGAAAGGTGTTGAGGTTGAGGTTAGAAGCTGAGGGAGTGAGGAGGGAGGAATGAAGGCGACAGCTAAATCACCAGCCAACATTGCGTTTATAAAATATTGGGGAAAGATTGATTTGAAGAGTCGAGTGCCGGAGAATAACTCGATTTCGATGTGTTTGTCTGATTTATATAGTTTATGTACGGTGGAGTTTAGAAAAGATTTAAAGACAGATGAGATTGAGTTTAAGAATGAAGCGGTGGTAAAAGAAAAGGAAAAAGAGAGGATAGTGAGGGTGTTAGAGAGAGTGAGAAAGTTAGGAAGAGTAAAGTGGAAGGCGAGGATAGTGACAAAGAATAATTTTCCTAAGGCGACAGGGATTGCTTCGTCAGCTTCAGGTTTATCAGCGGTGACGGTGGCAGCCTTAGGAGCTTTGGGGATGAAGATGAGTGAGAAAGAGGTGTCTAAGTTAGCTCGATTGGCGTCAGGGACAGCTAGTCGATCGATTCCGGATGGTTGGGTAGAGTGGATGAAGGGAACAGGGCAGGAGGATTCTTATTCTAAGCAGGTTTTTCCGGTTGATTGGTGGCAGATTAGTGATGTGGTGGGAATAGTGACTCATAAGATGAAGAAGGTGAGTTCAACTGAAGGGCATGTTTTGGCAAGCACGAGTCCTTTTTACAAGGCTAGGATTCAAGGCATGGATGAGAAGGTGAGAAAGATTAAGCAGTTGATTAAGAAAAGGGATTTTTCTAGGTTTGGTAGGTTGGTGGAAAGTGAAGCTTTAAATATGCATGCGATTTGCATGACGAGCAAGCCAGCGATTATTTACTGGAATGAGATAACTGTAAAGGTGATGAGAGAGGTGATGAGGTGGAGAGAAAGAGATTTGGAGAGTTATTTTACGATTGATGCAGGTCCAAGCGTGCATGTAATTTGTGAGAAGAAGAATGCTAAAGAGATAGCTAGGCGTTTGAGGAAAATTGAGGGAGTGAAAAGAGCGGTGATTAATCAGGTAGGAGTGGGGGCGAGGTTACTTACCTAGGTTTTTGGTTTGGGCTTGGTACCAAGCGACGGCTTGGTCAAGTTTTTGAGGAGTGAAGTCAGGAAAGAGAATATTGGTGAAATAGAGCTGGGTATAGGCTAGTTGCCAGAGCATGAAGCCGGAGAGGCGGGCGTTGTTTTCGCCGGTGCGGATGAGAAGGTCAGGATCGGGTAGGTCATGAGTATCGAGGTGGTTAGCGATGTCTTGAGGGGAGATGACTTGGCCTTTTTTGATGAGCTTATTGACGGTTCTAGTGATTTCGTCACGACCACCGTAGTTAAAGGCAATGGTAGTAGTTAGCTTAGTGTTGGTTTTTGATTTTTCTTGCCAGTCTTTAAAGGCAGTTTGTAGATCTTGAGGTAGTTTAGAGAGATCACCGATATGGTTAAATTTAACGCCTTTTTTAAGATAGTGGTCTTGGGCCTTAGGGAGCAAAGCTCGAAAGAGATTAAAGAATTTTTTAGTCCATTTATCTCCGCGGCGCCAGTTTTCGGTAGAAAAGAACCAGAAGGTGAGATAGGGGATTTTAAGTTTGATGGCGTGGTCGACGAGATCTTCAGCAGTGGTTTCAACAGCATAGCGATGACCAGTAAACTCAGATTTATTTTGGCGTTTAGCCCAACGACGGTTGCCGTCGCAGATAATGGCGATGTGTTGAGGGGGGTTCATAAGACCTGAATGCCTAGAGAGAATTCGAGGAGCTCGATAATCCAGTAGGCGAAGAAGATGATTAGAAAGCCAATTAGAGCATTAACAAGCATGGTTTGGCCTTTTTTGATTTTTTCTGGGTTGCCGGCTGAAACAAAAATGCTAAAGCCGCCGGCGATTAACATAGAAAAGAGAATGATGCCGGCGAAGACAAGAGCGTAGGGAAGGATATCATTGATGATATCGGCTGGGGTTTTACCGGCAAAGCTAAAGGGACCTTTGGATATTGAACTATCTAGAACGCCGGTAAGATCTTCCTTGATTTCTGGCGTAGTGCCGGTGCCGGTGCTAGGAAATGTTAGAGCTAGTTTTGACATAAAGAGTATTAATAGATATTAACTAAAGCCTGGTAGTTGTAGGATATCAACACCGATGAGTCTTAATAAGAAGACAGAGAAGATAATAAGAAGAATCCCTGAGATTGCAGAGGTAATGATTTCTTTGCCCTGGCTGATTTTTTCTGGGTTGCCGGCGGCTAAGATAATGGTAATACCGCCAAAGAGAGAGAGAAGGAAGGCGATGCCGCCACCCATGAGAATGGCTTTACTTAAGATCCATTTAGCAAGGTTTCCAGGGTCAGTAGGAATACAGCCAAGACCAGTAATGCTTCCGTCTCCATAAGTAGTTGTGCAAGAAGTAGAGATGCCGGCGCCAGGGATATGAACGTCGCCAGAGGCGTCAGTGTAGAAAGCGTTTAAAATGTCACCCGCTAGGAGATGAAAATCACAGTAATCGCTATTTTTAACATGAAATAAGACATCCTTTTTATTGTTAAGCATGTTTGGTCTTTTTGCGGTGCCGCCTGGGGCGTTGACGAGCGTTTTAGGAACGTCAAAGTAAAGGTAGACTTTGTTTTCATCTATGTCGCGACTGAGAACGGTGGCTTCACTGGCAAGCTTGAGATCGGGATCATACTTCATATACCAAAGGTCAAAAGCCTCAAAGTAGCTATCGGGCATGGCCATTTCAGAATCAGAAACGTTAGTGAGAGCGACAGCGACGCGGACAAAATCGTCATCTAAAGACGTTATTATGGCCCCACCTGTTGCGCACGCAAAGTTGGCTTGGATTGGAGAAGGAAACAGAAGAGGAAAGCTGATGAAAAAGATGATGGAAAGAAGGATTTTTAATAAAGACTTCATTAAATAAAGTTTAGCATAAAAAGTGATAGAATTGAGGTTATGAGGAAGCTAGTGATTTTTCTTCTAGGGTTGTTAGTGTTGGTTGGTTTAGTGTGGCAGCCGGTTCAGGCAGATGAGTTGGATGATATTAACCAGCAGATTGGAGAGTTGACTCGAGCCAGAGAGCAGAGTGTGGCGGCGACCAAACCTTTAGAGGCGGAGTTGGGGCGGTTGGCAGATAAGCTTAATAGTATTGAGGCAGGGATAGCTAAAGCCAAGACAGAGTTGCGGGGGTTGGAGGCGAGTATTGCTAAACGAGAGGCAGATTTTGCGATTCAGTATGCGTTGTTAGCAGAAAGAGTGGCGAGTTTTTATAAAGCTTCTAGGGCGCCATCAAGTTTTTTTGTGTTGTTTGCGACAGGACCGTCGTCAAATTTAGCCAGGGATTTGTTTTATCAGGAGGTAGTGACGGATAAAGACAAAGATGTGATTGCTCAGATTAGCCTGGACTTGATTCAGTTGGAGAAAGATAAGCAGAGGGCGGAAGAGGATAAAGTTAGATTGGCGGATTTGCAGGTGAAGCTGGATAAAGAGGCAGAGTTTTTTAAAGGAGAGATTGCCGGAGCCAAGAGTTATCAGGCAGGTTTAAGTCGACAGATTGCTTCATTGACAGCGAAGCAACAGCAGATAATTGCTCAAAAGCTGGGAAGTTTGAATTTACCACAATCTTTGGGAGCAGGGGCAATGATATGTACAGATGATCGGAAGTTGGATCCTGGTTTTGGTAATGCTTTTGCTTTTTATACTTATGGAATTCCTCATAGGGTAGGAATGAATCAGTATGGAGCTTATGGTCGGGCTAAAGCAGGGCAGGATTATAAAACGATTTTAAATGCATATTTTAACGGTATTAATTTTGAAGGCGGTAGAGAGGGAATAACAATAAATGTGCAGGGGTATGGGCCGATGAATTTAGAAACGTATTTGCTGGGGATTTATGAGATGCCGGGAGATTGGCCGATAGAGGCTTTGAAAGCTCAAGCGGTAGCGGCTAGAAGTTATGCGTTGGCATATACTAATAATGGAGCAGGAGAGATTTGTACGACTCAAGCTTGTCAGGTTTATAAGGGTGGTAATAAAGGAGGGCGGTGGGAACAGGCGGTTAATGCTACTAAAGGGAAAGTGATGATGTATAACGGAGAGATGGTGAAGGGTTGGTATTCGTCGACTGATGGAGGGTATACGCATACGTCTGGAGAGGTGTGGGCATCAAACAAAGGCTGGACTAAGAATTTAAGAGATACAACGGGAGATGTTAATAGTTTTGATGAACTTAATGAGAGAGCTTATGATAAAGAATCTAAATGTTTTTATGCGGCTCAGGGGTGGAGGGATGAGTATGGTAAGTCGGCTTGGTTAAAGTCAGAAGAAGTGGCGGATATTGCTAATGTGATAATGTTGGCTAGATTTCCAGAGGTTGATAAAGAACATTTATATCAGGTTGACAAACCTAATCCTGAAGGGAAGGAGACTTGGAGTGAGGATCGAGTGAGGCAAGAACTTGCTTCGTTGGGCGGATCGCCGATTTCAAGTGCTTCAAATGTGTCGATTGGAGTTGATTTTGGTGGAGGGAAAACAACTCAAGTGATTGTTAATGGTGCGCCGCCTTTTAGTGGAAGTGAGTTTAAAGACTGGTTTAATTTACGGGCGCCGGCGAATATTCAGATTGTAGGGCCGTTATATAATGTAGAGAAGAGGTAATAATGCCGGATATTTTTGTGGCAAGAAAGCAAGAAAAAAAGAAGAAACCAGGCGATGGAAGTCAACAAGGGTTGGGGTCAAGATATAGGTTGGTGGCGGATAGATTGGTGAAGGAGAGACGGAAGCGGAAGATTAACTCGTTTAACATTATGCCAAAAGAGGTGCGGTTTGAGACGCAGGAGATGAAGGAAAAGGTGATTTTGTTGTTAAGGCAGCACTGGATAACTCAGGTGGGTTGGTTAGTGACAGCTGGAGTGGGGGTGTTTTTGCCGATTAGTTTGATTTGGGTGCCGTTGTTGGATTTTATGCCAGGGAATTTTCAGTTTATGGCAATAGTGATCTGGTATTTATTAGTGATCGCGTTTGTTTATGAGAAGTTTATTACTTGGTTTTTCCATGTGTTTATTATTACGGATGAGAGAATTATTGATGTGGATTTTTACAACTTGTTGTATAAGGCGGTGTCAGAGGCGAAGATTGATAATATTGAAGACGTAACTTATCGACAGGGCGGGGTGGCTAGGGCGATGTTTAATTTTGGGGATGTGGAGATGCAGACAGCTGGAGAGCAAAAGGAGTTTAAGATAGAGGACGTGCCGCAACCGAATCGAGTGGTGAAGATATTGAATGAGTTAAGACTTGAAGAGGAGCATGAAAAAATAATCGGGAGAGTGAGATGACGCCGTTTGATAGGATATTAGAGTATTTAACCAGGACATGGCGAGGGGATGTGTTGATTTTAGGCAAGATAGGAATGTTATTGTTTTTATTGTTGTATTTTTTGTTTTCATTAGTGGTGGTGAGGCAGGTAAGGCTAATGGCAGAGACGGTGACTGGGGTAATAGAAAAGGAGTTGGCGGTGGCAGCCAAGGTGTTGGTGGGGTTGGCGGTGGTAGTGTTTTTTATGGCAGTGGTGATTTTGTAGTAGACTTAAAGTATGCAAATAGAGATAGCTAAGATTGTGGGGACAGCTAATGAGAAGACTTGGTCTCAGGTGCATGAGTTTAAGCCGGAGGGAGAGAGATTGAGAACTCATGGTCAGTTGATGGCGGCTTTGGCATTTAAGATTAAAAAGGAAGGGGTGGAGGTGAGTTCGTTTGGGACAGAGATTATTACCCGGCTGCAGGAGAGGTATTATTCAAATGAAAGTCAGAGCATTGTAAAGAAGGTGGCTCAGACAATGGAGAGCCTGGCAGCAGAGTTTTTAACAGAGGTGGAGTTGCAGATAGTGGTGATGGTGATTTGGAAAAAAGGAGACAAAATCTATTTATATGCAGGGAGGAATGGTGAAGGTCAGGTGTTTTTAAAACGAGGAGAGGGATTGGTAGGGTTGTTAACAGAAAAGCCAGGCGAGGTAGGGGTGGTATCAGGGGAGGTGGAGGCAGGCGATCGGGTGATTGGAGGAACAAAGAGGTTTTTTAGAATGGTGGAGGCAGAAAAGGTAAGGTTGGCATTGGAAGAGAATCAGGTAGAGGAAATGAGGGAGAGTTTGGGGACAGTGGTGCAGGGACAGGAGAACAATAGTCAGGCAGCAGCGGTGGTGGTGAAGATAGGGGAAGAAGCGGGGGTGGTGGAGGAAAAAGAGGAAGAAGGGGATAAAGGTGAGGTGAAGGTGGAGGTAGAGGAAGATAAAGAGGGGAAGAAGAAGGAAAAGAGGTGGTTGGCAATGGTGAAGCAAGGAGGAGAGAAATTGAAGGGGTTGATGGGGAAGATAGGCAGGCCGGGGAGGGGATTGAGAGTGGGAGGCGGAGGGAGAAAGCGGCAGAAGTCGGCAGCGACAGTGGCGCTAGTGTTGGTGTTGGTGTTTGGCTTGAGTGTGGGGTTGGCGGGGAGGAAGCGACAGAAGGCCAAGCAGGAAGCAGACTATCAGACAGTGTTAGAAGAGGTGAAGTATAAGTATGATGAGGCTTTGGGGTTGATGGAGTTGAATCCTTTACGGGCTCGGTCGTTGTTAAAAGATAGTCAAGAGAGGTTGGAGAGCTACAAAGCAGAGCAGGAGGGAGAGGTGAGTAAGGAGATGGAGGAATGGCTGGGGAAGATAAATGAGGCTTTGTCTCAGGCACAGAGAGAGTATGAGGTGGAAGCAGCAGATGAATGGTTTGATTTTGGGCTGGTAAAGGAGGGATTTAAGGGGAGTGATTGGGAGTTGGAGGAGATGGAGGTAATGGTGTGGGATGAGGCAAGTAAAACAGTGGTGGTGATCGATTTGGAGTCTAAGGCGTCACGAATTGTGGTGGGGGGAGACAAGATAGACTCAGGTGGGTTGGTGGGATTAGCAGGAGATAGAGGGATGGTGGTGAGTGAGGAGTTAGTGACTATAGTGGAGATGGAGGATGGAGAGGTGGTGGATGAGGTAGGGGGAGATGAGTGGGGAGAGATTGGAGATGCGGTGGGGTTTGGAGAAAACTTGTATTTACTGGATAAGTCAGCTGAGGGGCAGATTTGGAAGTATTTGGGAGTGAAGAGTGGTTTATCAAGTAAGCGGAGTTATCTGAGGGGTGAGGATTATGATTTGAGTGAGGCGGTGAGTATGGCAATTGATGCGTCGGTGTGGGTGTTGTTTAGTGATGGAACGATAGTTAAGTATACTCGGGGAGAAAAGGATGCGTTTGTGGTGGCGGGGTTAGATCAAGGACTTGAGCAGCCGATTAAAATATTTACCAGTCCGGAGGTGGAGAATATATATGTGTTGGATCAGAAGAGTATGCGGGTGGTGGTGATTAGTAAGACTGGAGAGTATCAAGCGCAATATTTGTGGCCAGGGATGGCGGGAGTCAAGGATTTAGTGGTGAGTGAGGAGTTGAAGAAGATGTTTTTGTTAACAGGGGAAAAGGTATTTACGATTGAGTTAAAATGAAGAGGGTAGTGAATCGGAAGGCGAGATATAATTATGAACTCTTGGAGAGGATGGAAGCAGGAATAGTGTTGATAGGAGCTGAGGTAAAGAGTGTGAAGTTAGGCCAGGTGAGCTTAGGAGAAGCGTTTGCTCGGGTGGATGATGAAGGAGAGTTGTGGTTGCATAATTGTCATATTCATCCGTATAAGTTTGCGGATAATCGGGATTATGAACCAACCAGATCAAGAAAACTGTTGTTGAAGAAAAAGGAGATATTGGGCTTGGTAAAGAAGACTGAGGGGAAGAGCTTGGTGTTAGTGCCAACAGCTATATATGCCAAGAGGGGAAGGATAAAGGTGGAGATAGCGATTGGTAAGGGAAAGAAGAAATGGGATAAGCGGGCGGTGGTAAAGAAGAGAGAACAGGAGAGAGAGGCGAGAAGGGCGATGAAGAATAGAGGGTAGGGTGGTATAATATAGGCCTCGGGGATGATTTGATTCGACGAGATTAGCTCTTTGAAACCAGCAAGCAGACTTTGATTAGTAGTCTTAAAACAAGAATCAAAACATAACTGCAAATTCATTTGTCAGTGACTTCGTTCAAGATGTCAAAGCAGGAGCGAAAGCTTTAGCAATGACATTGTTTGGCGAACCAGCTAGGCTTTGCGCCTAATTGGCATTCTTTTAAGTCTATATCTGGGGAGATTTTTAAGGGTGTAAACAAACTCAGATGGTAAGCCTAAAGTGATTTGATTAGGCCTGAATTTTAAAATCAACTTTTAGTGAGATTGGGTTGTCAATTAACCACACTAGAAAATTAATTGACTAAGCTTGTAGAAGGTTTGAAGGGTTATTTTCGGACGAGGGTTCGCTACCCTCCATCTCCACAGATGGTAAAGCTTGAGTGTTTAAACTTCTTAAAAGGTTGATACTATAACTATATGGTGAGGTTAAAATAATAGAATCTAGGCAACTTCTGCAAGTTGTTCTGGAGTATAAGGAAAGCCTTCATTGATTATTTGTGGAAGAGCCACTCTTGCAAATTTTCTTGCGAAGGCTTTTGAAAGATGTTCAATATATGGTGATATTAATTGGATTCTCTCACCTTGTTTTTTAGCAAATTCGCTAACAAAGTCGAACGGAGCTGAATATAATTGTTCAAAGCTGACAATTTGGTAATCAAGCTCATGATTTTCTAATTGACATTTATTGAGGAGCAATGAATTAGGATTGCGATTTTTTATTAATCGACCCCAACTGGTTTTACTGATTGTTCTATTATTTTCAACCTTAGCAACTAAAGCAGGAAGTCTTAGACAAAGAATTATTGGCATTTTAGGATCAGGGCTCCTAGGAGGATCATCATCGTTAGTGCTCATATCACATGTTTGAGTGACAATAACAACGTTAGCTCGATTCATTTTTGCAAGAGATTCTTCTGGTGAGCCATCAATTATTTCTTCAGAATATTCAGGTGTTATTATCGGAAAATTATCTAGAAAACTACCTTGTTGTAATGGACTATCACCCCTAATAATTTCATACCAGGTCTCTTGAGGAGTTGGTGTCATATTTTATGTTTATATTGGTGTTCATTGAGTTTTAATGATTGGTTTAAGCCAACCACTTTGATTTAAGCTAAGTTTTATGGATTGACCAGTATTAGAAACAAACTTTTGCTTTAAGGTTTGTTGTTGACTTGAAGAGAAATAATATTGTCTACTGTTTTCCCATGGTTGTGCTAATTTATGTTTATCTGAATGATTTTGAATATTGTATAAATATTTCCATGTTTTTGAGAAGGAGATATTAGGGGAATTGATTAAAGGTGGGTAGTAAAAGCTTTCAGTGGCGCCTAAATTTAAATTTAAGTTTTCAGAAAAGATTATGTTTGACTTTGGACTTAAATTAATGCTTTGAGTAAGAATCTTATTGACGGAAGCATCCTCTTGAAAGTTATAAAAATCTGTTTGAATGTCATTGACAGACAATTTTTTATAAGAGTAATGATTTATTTTCATTGTTTTGTGGCAATGTATTTAAATAAATTTTCGTGAGCTAAAGAAGAAAACCATGTTTTTAATAAGTTATGAGATTTATTTAACCAAGAATTATAAGCACTTTTATCATATAGATTGGGAGTATTTTTAAGCTTGGATTCTACTCCTATCTCAAAAACTAGATTCTCTTCGATTTTAATTTCTTCACTTTTGTTGTCTTCTTTTTTTCTACCTCCGCTAGCAATCATTAAAAAGGCATTTCCAATAGGATTAATAATATTAAAGGTTGTTTGTAGATTTACATTTGACATTTGTTTTGTTTTTGAAAATTTTCCAGGTATTTTTGTTGGTAAAACTATGTTGGTGTTTAGCTTTTGTTTCAAAAAAGCTTGGAGGTTATTTGAAGAATATTCAAATGGGATAGCATTTTTATAGCTTAGGTTGATTGATATTAAACTTAACTTGGTTCCTTTATAGGCGTTAATTAGTTTTTTTCTAAGAAATGAAGAATCTTTTGAAAATTTCTCCCACGAGTAATTTTTCAAATGATTAGCCGTAGCGACTCCAGGTCCAATTTGTAGTAAGTGATTTTTTGATGAATCTTTGAATTGGAATCTTGGCCTAAAAGGAAAGATTTCTAGTGGGGCATTATTTAGATCAAGCTCTATTTTATTTGGAAATTTAACCTGGATTTCTTTATAAAATAAACCTAATGATATTGGGAAATTATCATCTCTATAAATAGGAGGAAAGTTACTAATTTTATTTAATTCCCATTTTAATGTTAACCACGCTTCTACTAGCGGGGGAGTTTTAACCTTAGTTTTCTTATTTTGTTTAGCCATATGTTTATATTGTAATCATTCTGGATAAAGATTTAAAGGTGCATATCTTGATCTAAGTTTAATAATAGGCATATTTAAACCCTTATAATTATATGGATTCTTGAGGTTTTATGGCTTTATTCATTGATTTAAAACATGGTTCATAGTCTTATATGTGTAAATGAAGATGGTTTTTGTTTGTTAAAGGTGTTGAGAAAGAAGAGGTTTTTAATTCATTTCCCCAGTTGATGATAAAATCAACTAGATGGTTCCATTTTTTAGTCAGGATGTCCACAGATGGGATTAATTGATTGGTTGTATCCGAGGCGATGTGTGGGGTGTGGGAGACAGGGAAGATATTTTTGTTGGGAGTGTTTAAAGGCGGTGAGGTTAAGAGGTGATTGGGTATGTCCAAGGTGTAATCGGGCGGCGGTGGGCGGAAGAGTGCATTTAGGCTGTTGGCAGAAGTATGGCTTGGATGGATTGGTGAGTTTGTTGTCATATAAGGGGATGGTGAGGTTGGGGGTGCAGGAGTTAAAGTATGAGCTGGTTCGGGATATAGAAAGGGAGTTTTTAAGGATATTGGTGATGGGGGTGAAGGAGAAGTTGAAGGATAGGCAAGGGAAGGAATGGAAGAGGTTTTTAAGGAAAAGGCCGGTGGTGGTAGGAGTGCCATTGCATTGGCGGCGGGAGAACTGGCGGGGGTTTAATCAGGCAGAGGTGGTGGGGAGATGGGTAGGAGAGGCTTTGGATTTGGAGAGGGAGAGGTGGCTGGAAAGAAGGCGGGCGACTCGGCCGCAGGTAGGCTTGAAAGGAGTGAAGAGAGGGGAGAATGTTAGGTGGGCGTTTAGGGTTAGAGAAGGAAAACTACCAAAGCGAGTGTTGTTGGTGGATGATGTGTGGACAACAGGAGCAACTATGAGAGCTGGTAGTCAGGCATTGAAGCGGGGAGGGGTAGAAGAGGTGTGGGGATTGAGTTTGGCTAGGTAAATTTTTTCAGGAGGTTGAGGGCTTTGGCTTTGATTTTTTCAGTAACGCGGATGTAGACTAAACCTTGATCGGGCTGGCCATAGAAGATGGCAGTATTAAGAGGACTGAGAAGGATAGCAGGCAAGACAGCTAAGTCTTCTTCGCCTTTGACTAAGATGGTTTGGTGGATAGTTTGAGGTTTGAGAGAGGATTTAAGGCTGAGGCGGAGACTGGTGATGAGGGAAGGAGTCAGGGTAGAGGCAGGATTGATGGCAGTGTGGTGGGGATCAACATGAAGACCAAGTTTATCAAGGCTGGAAAAGAGAGGTTGGCGTTTGGTTTTAAGGTCAACAATGGCGAGATTAAGAGGTAGGTTTTGCTGAAGAAGGGAGATCACAGCAATATCGCCAACAGCAATGGTGAGGAGAGGGGGATGTTTAGTTAGAGTTTGTTTAGCTTGGAGGCCGGACCAGCCAAGATTATTAGGACTGCCAGGTAGAAGAGTGTCAAAGGGTTGGCGGAAGTGATGGCGGTGGAGAGAGGGAAGATGAAGGGTTTGGTTTTGAGAAAAGATTTGATGGTAGGCAAAACCTTGGCGGTTGATGTGGCCTTGGCGGATGCGGGTGGAGGAGAGAGGTTGGTTGTCAGAGCTTTTGATTAAGTCAATGATGATGGGTTTGAGGGGTTTAAGCTGGTTTTGTTGGCGGAGGTGGTTGATGCGTTTGATATTAGGTAGGGTGGCTGAGGAGGTAATGATGGCGTCAAATTGCTGGGAGATAGGAGCAGACCCAAGAGGAGTGGTTAAGGGGAAAATAGACCAGGAGGAGTGGTTTTTAAAAAAGCGAGTCAAGGCTTGACGGCGCTTGATGGGCGATTGGATAAGAGAGGCGAGAGGTTTGGTTTGAGTGAGATGGGATTGAGTCAGGCCGCAAGAAACCTGTTGGGCTGAATCAAGGGCGGTGATGAGGAGTTGTTTATGTCCCTGATGAAGATGGTCAAAAGTGCCGGCAACAACAGCATGTTTAAACATAAAAGATATTTTAACATGGTAAAATAGGTATTGTGCTCCAGATAATGGTGGGGTGCTCCGAATTGGTTAAGGAACCGGTTTTGAAAACCGGCGCCCGCAAGGGCTTGCAGGTTCGAGTCCTGTCCCCACCGCTAATGATATAATTAAGGGTTGATATGGAGGAGTCGCTTAGCGGTCTATAGCTCGGGTTTGCTAAACCCGCGAGCTTCACGGCTCACGTGGGTTCGAATCCCACCTCCTCCGCTGAGGAAAATATTATAAAAGGAGAAATATGACTGCCCTATTTAAAAAAAGAACCTTGAAAACTGAAAAAGTTGAGGTAAGACCGGTGGAGGAAGTAAAGAAGCTGGTGGAGCTGAAGAGTTTGTTAAAGTGGCAGGCGCCGGTGAGGCCGTTTAAAAAGAGAGATAGAGAGTATTACACCACGATTGCGGCAATTGTGTTTTTATTAGCAGTGATTTTGTTGTTTTTAAAAGAATGGTTGTTGATTGCGGTGATGGTGGCTTTAATGTTTGTGGCTTATGTATTAGCGACAGTGCCGCCAGAAAAAGTGGAACATGAAATTACTACTAGGGGAGTGGTAACAGGAGGGAAGACATATAAATGGAGGGATTTGAAAAGGTTTTGGTTTAGCAAGAAATGGAAGGAGATGATTTTACATGTGGAGACTAAGTTAAGCTTTCCGGGAAGATTGATAATATTGCTAGGAGGAGTAGAGGAAAAGAGAGTTAAGGAGATATTGCAAAAACAGATGGAGTATGAGGTGCCGGAAGAGACGTTTATGGATAGATCAGCTAAGTGGTTGCAGAAAAAGGTGCCGCTGGAGAAATAATAGAATGCGCCCATAGTTTAATGGATAAAACTTTGGATTGCGGATCCAAGGATACAAGTTCGATTCTTGTTGGGCGCACAGTTTAAAGGAGGTGTGCCAGAGTGGTTTAATGGCCAACTCTCGAAAAGTTTGGGGGGCGCAAGCCCTACACAGGTTCGAATCCTGTCGCCTCCGCCAAGCCTTCATAGTTTAATGGATAAAACGGTGGTTTCCGGAACCACTAATACAAGTTCGATTCTTGTTGGAGGCACTATGAAAAAACAGAAATCTAAAAGAGAGTTTTCGGCCGGTGGGGTGGTGTATAAGAAAGGGAAGGGGGGAGTCAAATGGTTGGTGTGTAAGCATAGTGGTTATCATAAATGGGTGTTTCCTAAGGGATTGGTGGAGGAAGGAGAAAAAGTAAGGCAGACGGCGGTACGGGAGGTGGAGGAGGAGTGTGGGATTAAGACGAGGATTATAGCTAAAATCCCTGATCCAGAGAAGTATATCTATACTTTTGAGGGAATAAAGATATTTAAGGTAGTAGAGTATTTTTTAATGGAGTATGTGAGTGGAGATATTAAGGATCATGATTGGGAGATGGAGGAAGTAGAGTGGATGGAGTTTGAGACAGCCAGAGAGAGATTGGATTTTACTGGGGCGAAGAAGGTGTTGGATAAGGCTAAAAAGTTGTTAGAAGAGAAAGAAAAGCAGTTGAGATTGGTATAATAGAGAGATTGGAAGGGTGTCAGAGTGGTCGAATGAGCACGCTTGGAAAGCGTGTGTGGCTGCAAGGTCACCGTGGGTTCGAATCCCACCCCTTCCGCAATACTTCTTGAGGGAAAGGTGATAGAATATAGGCTATATGGATCAGATTGAGCAGGTCAGAAGGAAAGTGGATATTGTGGAGTTGATATCCCAACAGGTGGCTTTGAAGAAAGCTGGTCGGAATTTTAAGGCAAATTGTCCGTTTCATGAGGAAAAGACACCGAGTTTTATGGTGTCAGCAGAGAGGCAGATTTTTAAGTGTTTTGGGTGCGGAGAAGGGGGAGATGTATATGGTTGGTTAATGAAAAGAGAAGGAATGGAGTTTGGAGAGGCTTTGCGGACTTTGGCTGATAGGGTAGGGGTGAAGCTAAAGAGTTATCGACCGACAAAAGAGCAGCAAATGAGGGAAAAGTTGTTGGAAATTAATCATTTGGGAAGTGAGTATTATCATTATCTGTTAATGGAACATAAATTGGGTAAAAATGCTCTACAGTATTTAATGAAGAGAGGGATAAGAAAGGCTTCAATGAAGACGTTTAAATTAGGCTATAGCCCGAATGAATGGGAGGGTTTGCAGGGTTTTTTGGTGAAAAAGAAGGGGTATGGGCTGCAGGAGCTAGAGATGGCGGGATTGGTGATTAAAGGTAATCGGGGTTATTATGATCGGTTTAGGAATAGAGTGATGTTTAGCTTATTTGATCATCGGGGCCGGGTAGTGGGATTTGCGGGCCGGGTGCTTGGGGAAGAGGGTAGAGAGGCTAAATACATGAATACACCAGAGACAAATTTGTATCATAAATCTGAGGTGTTGTATGGACTGGAGATAACTAAGGAATATATTAAGAAGGCTAATAAGGCGGTGGTGGTGGAGGGAGAGCTGGATGTGATTTCTTCATATCAAGCAGGAGTGAAGAATGTGGTGGGGATTAAGGGTTCGGCTTTGACTGAAGGCCAAGTGGAGTTATTAAAGCGGTTTTGCGAGAATGTGGCTTTGGCTTTAGATGCTGATGTGGCGGGGGATAAGGCGGCGAGGAGAGGGATTGAGCTGGCAGAACAGGCGGGGTTGAGTGTGCGGGTGATTGAGTTAAAGTATGGTAAGGATCCGGATGAGTGCAGTCAAAAAAGCAGTCGGTTGTGGAAGGAGTCGGTTAAGACAGCCGTGCCGATTTACGACTTTTATATCACTTCAGCAGTGGAGCGGTTTGGGGTGAAGACGCCAGAGGGGAAGAGGAAGGTGAGTGATGAGGCGGTAGGAGTGTTAGCGAAGATTAGTAATCAGGTGATTAAGGCACATTATGTGAAGAAGCTGGCGGGAGTTTTAGGGGTGAGTGAGGCAGCGGTAGCAGCTGAGGTGGAAAAGGCAGAGAAGAAGACAAGGATGGAGAGGGTGCCGGTTAAGGAGGTGAAGAAAGAGGAAGCGGAGAAGAGCCGGGAAGAGAGATTATCAGAATATGCGTTGGCGTTGGTGTTGCAGAGGGAAGATTTGGTGAGGCGGTTGGTGAAGCAGGTGGAGGAGAAATGGTTGACTGAGGGAGCAGTGAAAAAAGTGATTAAGAGATTGAAGGAGTGGATGAAGAAGGGGAGAAAATGGCAGGTGAATCGGTTTGTGAAGAGCTTGGAGGCAGAGTTAGTGGGGGTGGTGGATGAGGCATATTTAACTGAGTTGGGGAAGAGTTTGGAAGATGATGATAGGTTAGAGGCGGAGTTAGAAAAAACAATGGAAGAGTTGAGAAAGATAGGTTTAAAGACGGAGATGAGACGGTTGTCAGAGATGATTAGAAAGGCGGAGAAAGGTAAGGATAAGAAGAAGTTGATGAGGTTGCAGAAAAAGTTTGTTGAGGTAAGTAAGGAACTTAAGCTATAATCAACGACTAGGTATGGCAAAACGTAAACAAACTACCAGAAGAGCAAAAAAACCAGTGAAGAAGCTCGCCAGCCGGCGAGGCAAGCAGGTAAGGCAGAGGCGGTTGAAGCCAGTGGATACAGCCAGGCTGCTGAGAAAAGCCAAGAAAGAGGGGTTTGTGACTCAGGAAGAGATTTTGAAGTTTTTTCCAGATGCAGAGAAGCGGGTTGAGGAGCTGGATAAGCTATATGACAAGTTAGAAAAGGCGAATGTGGATGTGTTTGATAGTGCAGAGGAGGAGTTAAAAGAGGGGGTGAAGACGGCTTCGGAGTTAGTTAAAGAACTGGAAGCGTTAAATAAGATGGAGAAGCCAGCTAGTTCTGATCCAGTCAGGATGTATTTAAAGGAGATTGGTAGGATTAAGCTATTAACCAGAGAGCAAGAGATTGAGTTGGCTCAGGGAGTGGATAAGGGGAATAAGCGATCAAAGAAACATTTGACAACGGCTAACTTAAGATTGGTAGTGAGTATTGCCAAGAAATATATTGGTAGGGGGATGAGCTTTTTGGATTTGATTCAGGAGGGGAATAAAGGTTTGATAAGAGCAGTGGAGAAGTATGATTGGACTAAAGGGTTTAAGTTTTCCACTTATGCGACTTGGTGGATAAGGCAGGCGATTACTAGGGCGATTGCAGATCAGGCGAGGACGATTAGAATTCCGGTGCATATGGTGGAGACGATTAATAAGCTGATTAGGATATCGAGAAAGCTGATGCAGGAGTTAGGGAGAGAGCCAACAGCAGAAGAGGTTGCTAAGGAGATGGAGATTGAGCCGAGCAAGGTGAGGGAGATAATGAAGATAAGTCAGAAAACCACGTCTTTGGAAACACCGATAGGGGATGATGAAGATTCGTATTTAGGTGACTTTATTCCAGATGAGACTCAGTTATCGCCGTATGATGTGACTTCGATCAAGATGCTGAAAGAGAATGTGGAAGAAGTGTTGGGTTCCTTATCTGATAGGGAAGCGAGGGTGTTGAAGATGAGGTTTGGGTTGCAGAAGAATCAACGGCCGATGACATTAGAGGAGGTGGGGAGAGAGTTTGGGGTGACCAGAGAGAGAATTAGGCAGATTGAAGCCAAGGCGTTAAGAAAGTTGAAACATCCGTCACAAAGAAAGAAGCTGCAGGATTATTTAGATTAAGAGGTGTGGTAAAATACTAGAGTTGATTTACATTCCGGGGTGGCGCAATGGCAGCGCGGGTGCCTGTTAAGCACTAGGTTGCGGGTTCGAATCCCGCCTCCGGAGCAAACCATCCTATAGCCTGTAATACCTTGAGGTGATTTAGGAATTTAGACCTAGATGGGACAGCCCTTGAGGAAACACGAAGAAGTTAAATACCAAGACTTAAGCTTTTGGCACTACCAGAGGAACGACGAAATCATACGGCCAGCCGAGAACACTACGCCAGTGGAGTGTGAGCATCCCACCATCCGGGTCCGGGTAAAAGTGAAAGCTACCAACAAGAGCGACTAGCACATTAACTGTTGGAGTTTTGGATATTGCGGAGTCATAAATATAATTTTCACCAAATTGACTCTCATCTGTTGCGTCAAGGTGAGTACAGGCAAGATCAGTATAGTTGGGAGCTCCACCCATAATTGCCTCAACTCCAGGAATTTTTTTGCCTAGTTCTATTGAGAATTGTTTAATCATTTTTTCTTGCTGAACAAGTGTTTTGTTATCGGTATTTGGAAGAATAAGTCGATCAGGGTTAATCGCAACTTCTGACAGCCTTGAAGTTAAAGTATCAAAATTATAAACATATTTACTGCTGTCGACACTCAAAATCTCTCTTCCTGCTTCGCGCAAAGAAGCTACTGATTGACCCGTAAGGGTATAAATTTTATAGCCATCTTCTTCAAGGGCTGCTCTTGCTTCGTCGTTAAATCTTCTTACTTCAACAGGGGTTTCTTTTTTAGGAAGAGCACCATCTTTAATGCGAGCTTTCAGGACGCTAATAATATCAGCGCGAACCTGGTTTCTCTTGCCATCTTCAAGACGTTTCATTACCATATTTTATCTTAAACTATAGGTCTTCGTCAAACTCTTGGGGGCGCAAGAGACAATTTCCTTGATCCAGGCATTTAGACCAATTAATGAACAGTTTCATGGGATGGAGTATTATGAGTGGGTTGATGAGGGAGAGTTAGAGGAGCCAGAGCTGAAGATGGTTTTTGGTAAAGAATATCTTAAGTATGTGAAGAGAGTTCCTCGTTGGTTTTAAATAGATTATTTAGAGTTCGTGTTAGCTGATGGCAGGGGAGCCAGACAAACAAATTTAAAAGCACAATGAAATATTTATGCTAGGGGTTGTTTTTAATGTGTGTTTTAAGAGCTTCTAGTAAGGGGTGAAAATTACTGACTTCTCAAAGACGATATAAGGTATATTTCAGGCATAAACGAGCTTTAAATCGCTTCTAATCAAATTCCTTAGTTGTAAGTGAATTAAATTGTTAAAGAGCTAGGTAGAGTTTAATTTGTGTAGGCAGGAGCTACGCTTAGTTTTTTTATCAGTTTTAGCCTTTCTCTAGCCTGTTCAGCTATTGGTACGGTTTGAAAAGCTTTGATAATGCAAGGGATAACGTTAGTTAGATTAATCCTAGGAGTAGGGAGCAAAACTATAGGGTTGATATATCAGGATTATTTGGTATAATTAAGTTATATGGCAGGAAAATCTAGTGAATCTGGGCCTGGGGGAGAATTTCGTCCAGTTGAAGACGAGCTAATAAGGAAGCAGGCGACGGGGGATTTGCTTGAGGGTATCGCTAACCAAATGTCAAATAGGGAAGGACAGGTTTTGATGATGACAAGCGAGGGCCTGGAGCCAAAAGAAATAGCTGAAGAATTAGGAGTAAGTATCCCAGCCGTTACAGAGGCATTAAAGCGGGGTGTAGAAAACGCTCAAAGATTTGTTAATAAGTAGATTGGTTCGGATACTATCTCACAAGGGGAGCAAAAGCCTTGTTGGGCAAACTTTGAGTAAATAGATAAGTATTGAGAGTTTTTAATTCTTCTAAACTGAAATCAAACTCAACTTTGCGGTTGCAGAACAAGTCCTTTAGAGGGAGCTAGGGATTTCTTACATGACCTTCGAAGCCATTCAAGGAAGAGTTTCTATTCCTAGTATTTCAGAAAAACCTATTTCAGGGTCTTTAGCGCTTTCTTTGCTGCTTTATTGATTTTTTTATTATCAGACTCAAGCAGTGCAGTCAGTGGTTCGATCGCAGATTTATCTTGAATAATCTTCAAGGCATTTATTGCAAAAAGAACAACCTTTTGATCTTCATGTTTGAGTGCATCGATAAACAAGGGAGCTTGCCAAACATCCTTCAATTTATATAGTGAGTTTGTTACTGTCAAGGACAGAAATAGCTCAGAGCCTAACAAAGGTAATAAGACTGGGATAGCCCTTGGGTCTCCTAGCTTTCCCAATGTACTCGCAGCTGCATTAACCGTTTTATAATCTTCAGCTGTAGTATTTCTGGCTAGAGCCTCAAAGGCGGTAGGATCACCAATATCTCCCAAACAATTTGCAGCCATGACGTGTACCTCGGGATCATCTAAGGATAAGGCTTGAATTAGATATTTGACCACTGGCTTCCCAACTTCTTCCAAGAAAGGCTGAATATATTTTTTTGGTTTTGGATTTTGGAATCTCGTATCAATCATTTCTTTTAAGAGAGAGAGAACCATCGCTTCTACTCCGCGTTCATTACCGATTTCCAACAACGCACGGGACGCATAATACGATGTACCATATATTGTTTTATAATTCAACCATGCCCCAGTGCCTATGGTTGTTACAAAGAAGCCTTCTGATAGTGTATCTATTAAACTATCAACTACTCTTTCATCCCATGTGACTTTCCCGAGATGCTTTATTAATAAATCTGAAAATAATTCTACTTTTGAATGTGTAGATTCAAAAACTTCCAAAATGATCGGGATGTATTTCCCCTCTTTTTCAGCAATTTCTAATCCTAATAATGCAAAGGCAGCCGATATAGAATGTTTATCCTCTTCTGCGAGCTTGATAATATCTTGGATAAAGTCATCATCAGTGATCTCATTTTTCAATAATTGCTCAGCCCCAATCACTCCAACCGCACCTATCTTTATGAGAGGGGAATTAATCATTGCAACTTGCTTTCTTTTCTTATCTTTCTTTTGTGGCATCGCCTCATAAAAATCCTGCTTTATGGAATGGACCAGTACTTCTCCAAGTTGTTCTACTTCAGCCAACAAGTTCTGTCTTACTTTTTCATCAGTTTCCCAGCTATTAAGTGGAACAAGCATTTTTTTAACTTTAATAATCTTCCCCATCTCTTCACTGCTAGTTTCTTGGCTCATCATAACCTTCCCAGATGTTCGAATTTCCTTAGGTTTTCCAGGTTGTTCTTTTCCCATAACTAATTTAAATTTGTTTGTTATCATTCTATCACAGTAGTCAAGGCTATAGGTTAAAGTGCGTAGTGAATATTTTCACCTAGACAGAATCACATAAATGTGATTTTACACAAAAACACCTGGAGATATAAAGCAGAAGCAGACGACTTATTGGTGGGAGTGTCGGTTATTACCAGACCAAAAGCTTAAGATTATGGAACCAGACAAATTGGGTGAGATGGGCTGGTTTTCTCGGGATGAGATGAGAGAGAGGAAAGTGTGGCCTGCTACCGAGGCATTTTTTAGAGATTATATTGATAGACCAGGCGTTGGTTCGGAAGGTAACTCCTAGATTTATTGAAAACAGGTTTTTACTTCATCTATATATGGGGGAGCCGTTATATAGTTGTAGCGAGAATTATTTGTGTTAACTTAAGGGTTTCAAAGAGATTTTTTAATTCGCTTAAATCAATACTAAACTCAATCTTCTCGTTGCAGAACAAGTCCTTTAGGGGGAGCAAAACTATAGGGTTGATTAGTTGCTTGTTGTTTTGCAATAATTTGGTTGTAAATCACGGTGTTTTGAGAAAGGATAACCTTTTTATTTAAATCCGGCCTATATGTTTTAACAAGTGTATCCTCTTTTTTTTCTAGCAGAAAACCGCAGGCTGCAGACCGAGAGCATCTTCCGTTACTGATAGTTAGACAGGGAAATAGATTTGCTATTTGATTTACTCTTTTAGTCGTGCTTGGGCCGGTAATTAAAAAATGTAGGGGCCGATTGAGGGCGGGCGATAGGATTTGGAGTTCATCAATAGACCTCCCCCAATCCTTATTGGATCTTAACGTTTGTAGGTTTATTGCGATTGTTTTAACCTCTTTGTTTTGATTTATCCATTCAGCCCAGCGAAGCAAGTCTTTTTTCCCTGACCAATATAGATGAGGGATTGCTGGCAGTCCAAGGTTTTGCATTTCTTCGAATACAATTAGACTCCTCTTTAGATTTATCAATCTTTCCGCGTGAGGTTGAGGAAGCCATATAGAGAAGTTGATTGAGGTGATGAGATCAAAATCTAGAAGAGCGATTTTTGACAGTACTTCTCTCCGGTTAGTCCAGATGTTTTCTAGTAGAGGATCCGACCCATAGCTTAACAAAATGATTTTAGTGTTTTTTCCAACGCCAAACTTTTTTCTAATATCGCTTGCTATACTTAGTTTTTTTTCAGAAATAACGTCTCCTAAAGATACAGCAACAAAAGGAAAGTCCATTTTTGCCAGAAGGCTCCGACTGCCTTTCCTTACTACCGGAACGAAACTTGGTAGTGATGGTAGTCGTGCAGGACGAGCTTTTACATTGTTAAAGGTAACTCCTTTTACGTCTGCCAGAAATTGAGGGAGTCTAAGATCTCCCTCTGCCAGCATATCGTACTTTCCCTCTCCCCAGGGGCATCTGCAAGTATTATCCCACTCTTCTAGAAATTCGCTGAATGGACAATCTTTTTGTCTTGTCTGCCATAGGCATAATTGGGTATCATGCATTTTGTCATTTATCGCAACCTTCCGCTCAAACTAAGCTGAATTTCTGTATCAGATTTTCGTTGGCGAACTGATGCTACCTTTCCTTCGTATGTGTATCCTGCCCCCATGCAGCTAAGGAGCCTTTTTTGGTAAAGACCCTGATATGAGGTTAACTTATTAGGCCCTATCCAGATTTCTATTTCGGACGGCTCGTTTGAATTTGGAATGAGCGTTGCCTGATCCCCGACAGATACAGGGTAGGGAAGCGGTGTAGAAATAAGCAGAGTAGTTTCGAAAGAAAAGTCACACTTGTCCCTCGATTCTTTGTCTCTATCTCTACTTCCGCCTCCGGATATCTTCTGAGTAACGGGGCTTGGGCGTTTCTTAACGACTTTTGTATTTGGCGATTTTGATCCTTTTCCCATAAATTTTTCACCTCCAGTGATGTTATTACCTACATATTGTAATCTAAACCGTCATCTTATTCAAGTTGAATTGTCTGGCAAACTGTCACTCTTGACTGCTAATGTAAGTCGCTGCTACAATCTTTAATATGCTGACAAAAGAAGAAATAGGTAAAAAAATAAGGGATTTAAGAGTAAAAAAAAGTATTTCTCAAGGTAAACTTGCTAAAGCAATAGGACTTGAGTCACACGCGGCGATTTCCGATATTGAAAAGGGGAAAACAAACCTAAAAATCACTCAGTTAAATAAAATTGCTGACTTTTTTGAAATGTCGGCAGGAGAGTTGTTAAAGAGCGAGGTGGTTATAGCAGACGCTTCTCATGCCAGGGAAAGTAAAGGCATTACGCTGGAAGAGAGAAATAGGGCACAAAAAAACATGAAAGGATTTTTTGCGAGGGTAGAGGAGTATAAAAAGAAAAAGTAATATGGCCGAGGGTATAAACAGGCAAAAAGTGAACAGCCTATTGGCGATGGCTCAAATCAAGAAGCCTCCGGTGGATGTGAAGAGGATAGCTGAAGAGCTGGGATTTATGGTAGTGCCTTATCCTTTTGACGATAAGAAAAGAGGAATTCTTCACATAGACCCTGCAAAAGGAGACAAAGTGATAGGTGTTAACGAAACTCACCCAAAAGTAATGCGGCGTTTTACAATCGCGCACGAGATAGGGCATTTTCTGAACGGCCATCAACATTACGAAAAAACCTTTATTGATGACGAAACTAAATATTACGACCCTCATTTTAGGCAAGAAAAAGAAGCTGACATGTTTGCAGCAGAGCTTTTGATGCCAAAAAAGTGGTTAGAGGTTGACGTTCAAAAAATCGGTTTAGAAGCAAAAGGGCTAGCTAAAAAATACCAGGTAAGCGAGCAAGCCATGTGGATTCGATTAACCTCGACAGGATTAGCTAGGAAGTATTCCTCTCGGTAGAAGCCCGAGAGTAGGTTTTGTTTGGAATAAGCCCAAGTTTTTTAACATGATTTTAATCTCTTCTAGTCCAATATTAAACTCAATTTCTTTGTTGCAGAATAAGTCCTTTAGAGGGAGCTTGGGTAAAAGGGTTGTTGTAGCAATTCTTTTTATAGTTATTTGTAGTTGCGAGGGTTTGGGTTAAGGCTGTTATGTATGTTAAACCCAAGGGTTAGTTGGTGGTAAGTAGTTTGGAATATTGATGTTATAATAATAAAAAGTTAAAGGTTTTAGTATGCAAGTTGCTATCGTTTTTTTATTGTTAATGGTGATTTCTACCCGTCAGGCGGAGGCATATATTGATCCAGGAACCGGAAGTAATGTTCTTCAATTAATTTTAGGAGGATCTTTGGGTACATTATTTATAATGAAGAGGTATTGGCATTCAATAATCAAATTATTGACAGGCAAGAAAAGTAAGGACAGGAACAGTGAAGAAAAGAAAAAAGAAGAGTAATTTCCAAATTGAGGCAAGTTCTTTCCGAGATCCCAGTGGATATCTTTTCTATGAAAAAGGTACATTATATCGCCAAGTAAACAAAGTTTATAAAAGTGACTACCTTTTACTGAAATCCAGCGGTCTATATGATCAGCTCACCCGAGAGAAGTTGCTTGTTCGCCATGATGAAGTGAACTGCAGAGGTAGCCTGGAGACTAATGCTTTTAAAGTTATTAAGCCTGAGTTGATTGATTTTATTTCCTATCCTTATGAATGGAGCTTCTCAGAGCTAAAAGATGCTGCACTTACCACTCTAAGAATTAATCAAATTGCACTTGAGCATGGCATGTCTTTGAAAGATTCCAGTGTTTATAATATTCAATTTCTGCGAGGCAAGCCAATCATGATTGATACGTTTTCATTTGAGAAATATCAGGAAAATAAACCTTGGGTTGCTTACAGACAGTTTTGTCAGCACTTTCTTGCGCCTTTAGCACTTATGGCTTTTACAGATATTCGATTAAAAAACCTGCTTCGGGTGTATATAGATGGAATTCCTCTAGATCTTGCCGCCAAACTTTTGCCTAAAATAACGTACATAAACTTGGGTATTTTCACACATATTAAACTTCATGCCCGATTCCAACAAAAATATGCTGGTAATACACAGACGTCAAAAACAATTGGCAAAAACATGAATAGGGCCGGTATGCTTGGTTTGATTGATAATTTAATGAGCATTATTGAGAATATGACATGGAAATACGCATCAGATGATTCTGAGTGGGGTGATTATTATAATAAGACCAACTATACAAATAAGGCCTTCGACCATAAGAAAAATGTTATCTCTAGTTGGATAAAAAAGATACAACCTAAAAATGTTTGGGATTTAGGAGCCAATGATGGCACATTCAGTCGGATCGCTAGTAATATGAACATTTCTACGGTTGCATTTGATATAGATCAAATTGCGGTTGAAAAAAATTATCTAAAAACCAAAAAGAACAAAGAACAAATGATCTTGCCATTAGTAATAGATCTTGCTAACCCTTCACCTGCAATTGGATGGGCACATCAAGAAAGGAAATCACTTATCGATAGGGGTCCGGTTGACGTAGTGTTTGCTTTGGCATTTATCCATCATTTATGTATATCGAATAATGTTCCATTTGCAAATTTAGTTACTTTTTTTGCTTCAATAACCAAGCATCTTGTGATTGAGTTCATACCAAAATCTGACTCTCAATTACAGAAATTACTGGCTACTAGAGTGGATATCTATTCGCAATATAGTTTGGATAATTTTATTGAAGCTTTTTCCAAACACTTTTCATTGATTCAAAAAATAAAGATATCTGAATCAGATCGTGTTTTGCTCCTATTCACAAAAAAATAAAAGGAGAATGTGATGAACGATAAGCCTGTTTTTTTGGTGGTTAGAATTAGGTGGTATAGTAAAATAAATGAAGAAGATCTATTAGTGTATCGACTATGAAATTCAAAGTCTATTTGCCTCTATTTTTGGCTACTATTACTTTATGTTTGACTCTATTATTTTTTGCACCCTTCAACACCTTTTTCGCTAATATTAATGAATACCAGTTTCTTTTTCCGACTGTATTATCTACTCTTCTGGCGATAAGTTTGGCAGCGTTTCTGTTGTTAGTAATTATGTTATTGGTGGGGTTGGTCATTGTTGAGCTTTTGTATAAGGATAAATTGAGACGCTTTTTTCTTACAGCCATTGCAACAATATTTGCTTTCATGGCTTTTATGTTTTGGATTCAAGGTAACTTTATTGCACCTAGCGTTGGTGTTTTAGATGGTCGTCGTATTTTTTGGCGTGAGTTTGTGACACCAGTACTGGTAAATTTTGCTGTTTGGTTGATTGCTTTGGGAATATTGTTTTTCTATCGTAGGTGGCTTTTCCGCCTTGTGATCCCAGTGTGTTTAATCCTTTTGGCGACGCAGATGGTCAATTTCACTAGTCAATACTCGACTATGCTTGAGACTCCAAACTCTAAACTATATCCCAAACACTACAGCAATCACCTCAGTCTTTCTATTGAAAAGAACTTGGTAATAATTATTCTGGACACTTTTCAATCAGACATCTTTGAGGAGATAGTTAGTCAAAATCCTCAAATTGAGGATAAATTTAATGGGTTTACCTATTATCCAGATACTGCAGGCGGTTATCCGACTACCATTCTTTCAAAGCCCCTTTTAATAACAGGCAAGTTTTATCAGAATCAGCAATTGTTTAAAGATTTCATTGAGAAGGTGTATTCAACAGATTCTCTTCATAAGAATTTTGATTCAAATGGGTATGATGTGCCTCTTCTTTGTACACCACTATATTGTAGTGATCAAATTTCCGATTCGATGGTCAAAAATCCAATTAATCAGTGGCTTGATAAAAATGAACTGACTGATTTATTTATTCCCACAGTCATACGCTCCACACCTACAATAACGTATTTTGGATCTCAAAAAGTTAAGTATCTACTCGATTTATATTTTGACAGAAAATTGGTGTGGTCTGATCAGTCGCCAAAACACTTTCAGACAGATAAACAATTACTCACATCCATTTTAACAATGACGACTACTGATAATATGAAGCCTACTTTTAAACTATATTGGTTTAATGCACCTCACCAACCCTTTTATTTAAATGAGAAAGGTGAATTTCAAATACAAATTCCTGATAGGCAAGGCCAAGTTAATCATTCTGCTGGAGCATTGGGTTATGCTATTGATATTTTGGACAAATATAAAGAGTTGGGTATTTATGATCAAACTATGATAGTTATCATGGCTGACCATGGTTTTGGTCCACTTGGTTATAAATCTACACCTGAAGACAAGATTATTAAAAATGAGATATCTGCAGCTGCCATGCCTTTACTCTTAGTTAAACCATTTAATTCTCAAGATCCTCTGGCAGTAGATAATACATCAATTTCCTTTGAAAACATCGGTCAAGATTTGTTCAGATATATGGTGGAGAATGATCCAACCTTGATTACTAATTTCACACCAACTTCGAGTCCCATACGATATTTCTATGATTTTGACAGAGATGCTGATTTGAATACTTCATATCTTCCTGAATTGCAACAATACATCATTACTGGACCTGTTCGCGATGAGGCATCATGGCGAAAGCAAGATCATGTAAAATAATAGTGTAGAGATGAGTTAGAGCCAAAAGAGGAGTCTAATTAACACCAATAAAGGAGCTTGAAATAACAGGGATGAAGTAGAACATGTTCTTTAAGGTTCGTGTTAGCTAATGGCAGGGGAGCTGAGCTTATAGCTTGTAATATCTTGAGGTAGTTTAGGAATTTAGACCCAGGTGGGACAGCTCTTGAGAAGGCACGAACTTTTTTTATTTGGTAAAATAAATTTATGAAAAGTCCAAATAAAGTTAAAAATATTGTTAAAAAATCTTATGCAAATATTGCTAAGTCTTCTGGTGGTGGTTGCTGTTCAAATAAAAAAGCACAAAGGCAGTCTGGTGAGATGGGATATTCAGAAGATGAGATGAACAAAGTTCCTGCTGGTTCTAACCTTGGTTTGGGTTGTGGTAATCCTGTAGCTATAGCCTCTCTAAATCCTGGTGAGATTGTTTTAGATTTAGGTTCTGGGGCTGGTTTTGATGCTTTTCTGGCAGTTCGTAGAGTAGGTAAACAAGGCAAAGTTATTGGAGTGGATATGACAGATGAGATGCTAGAAAAGGCTAGGGAAAATGCTAAAAAAGGTGGTTTTGACAATGTGGAGTTTAGAAAAGGAGATATTGAAGATTTGCCTGTAGAAGATGAGGAAGTTGATGTAGTTATTTCCAATTGTGTGATAAACCTAGCTCCTGATAAAGAAAAAGTATTTAAGGAGACTTACAGAGTATTAAAACAAGGGGGTAGGTTAATGGTTTCGGATGTAGTGTTGACAAAACTATTACCAAAAAAGATAAAAAATGATGATGAGTCGCTAAGTGGGTGTGTGGCTGGAGCTATCTTGAAAAAAGATTATTTGGACTTGCTGGAAAAGGTTGGTTTTACAAATATTGAGATTCACAAAAAAACTGCAGGGTTTTTGAAAGACTATACAGAAAGCATTACTTTTTCAGCGGTTAAGTAGTTTAACTGATTGTTTATTTGCCTTGCTTTTTTCTAAGAAAATTTATTAAAGTTCGTGTTAGCTGATGATAGGGGAGCTCAGATAAAAGGATTGATTTATCAATCCTTTTTAGTTTGGTATAATGACAGCATGAGTGAGCCTTTAGAGTCAGACGAGTTTTTAAACCCGACTCACAAAGTTGAGGCAATGATGAATTTTATGGGATTAGTTGGAATCGGTGGGGTGAATAATTTTATCTTGGAAGGGCCGGCAACTTTTGACAAACCAACAGATTTTAATCTGTTTGCTGGTTTGTTTTCACCTATCCAAATTTCAGGACCCCCGCAAATAATAATGGGAGGAATAGATGTAGAAGACCCGGGTATGGTTTCATGGCATAAAAGAATATTGGGACTAACTGTGCCTGAAAGAGTACAAAAATTAAAGATTAAGGGTGATCCTGAAGCACGTAAACAGCTTGAGGCAATGATGAATTCTTTAGGTTTGCCTTATGCGGTGATTGCATTTGGTCAACAGGTAGAAGGTGGAGTTGATATGACCCTTCTATATACTGTTTTGGGGCTTCAACCTGAAAAAGCACTTGAGGAGTTTCAGAAGAAGTCAAAGGAGAGACTAGCTAGTATTCACTAGAATTTCTATAGTTCGTGTTAGCTGATGACAGGGGAGTTATTTCTACGGATTTCTATGGATTTTTGCTGAGCAAGATGAGTTGATTGCAGTGGGAAGTAGAATTTCAAAACATAATTAAATTTATGTTTTCTAAGTTTGTTAATGAAGGAAATTCTTTGGGAGGGTTAATGGCTGTATTGAAGGATATTGAGTTGATCTGGGTTTAGATTTTGACCATAAGTAAATCCTGGATGAGTTTTACGGAATTCTTGTGATCTTAGATGGAAAACTCCTTGAGTTGCCATTTGGTCATTGGTTAAAATACATTTTTGAAGTTCAGCTAGGTTAATTTTGCCATTCATATTTAGATCGTTTTGTCTTGGTTCGGTAAGTCCTTGCCTGATAGCTGCGGGCCAAGGCCACTGGATGCCTTGTCTGCGGTCTAAAGATGCAAATTCACCTAGGCCATTATCACCATCAGCAGTAAAAACCGCTAAATTCGGCACAATAGCGGGAGCTTGAAGAAAAGAGGTGGCGTAACACTGATTTAGGAATGTTATGATTTCTCTAGAGTTATTGCCTTTAATAGCACCAGCAAATTCATAATCAAATAGTGATTCATCTTCTGGCAATAGCATGACAGAGTGAATGCCATCATCTACCTTGCTGTTTTTCATAAATCCATGTCCTGCGTGAATAATGAGAGTTTGGTCTCTGGGAGTAGTTGAATTAGTAGAGTTTGCCAGATGATGAATAACATTGCTTTTGTTTGTTGAGCCGTTAATGACGGTTTCTTGTAATGGGAAGTGATCAAGGAAACAATCAAGCTCAGCAGCTTCTTTATCTGTTTGTATGTAGTTATAAAGATCACCGGCGGGTGGTGTTCTGCCGTCAAAGTAAAGTAAGGTGATATTCTCTGGTGGAATTGCCAGAGTGCGTTGGAGTGTATCATGCCAAAGGACAGCGTCAATGAAAAAAGAAGGAAAGTTGCTTCTAATCGTGTTTCCACCAGCGATAATTAGAGCATTACGATTAAGATTTCTTTTTTCAGAGCCACATAGTTGGGAAAAATCAGTTGACTCAATCGCAAATCTTGCTGCAACAGCCGCAGCAGCTACGACAAAGCTTAGTTTTAAAAAGCTTCTTCTATTAATAATGGAAGAAGCTTTTTCACAAGAGGTGTTCATTGGAATGGTAATTTTGAGTGATAAATAGTATTTATTATCATCTTTGTAAAAACCATAGCACAAACGGGTTTAAAATACTATGGGTTTTATAGGCCGGTGGAAAAGATTTGAATAGATTAATGTTGTTGAATAGTAAGTTGTCTTCAGGAAAACTAGGATTAATGATGGATTGTGTTCAATAATTTTCCTTTTTAGTTTCTTGATTCTTGGCCTTATTTCTTATTCTTGTGGCCTTAGTAAGGGAGTTTATGTAGCCAGACTACTACTGGAGCCTTGAAGTCTGTTAATCTCCTCCCACCTAACTTTAACTAATTCCATTTGAGCTAAGTCTTTAAAGGCGTTAATTATTTTATTTATCTGGTTATGGATAATTCTTGGATCCGGGAGCTTGGATTTTTAATGTATAATGAAAATAGAACAAGTATGATAACATCCCAAGATTTAAAAGACTCTTTTACTTTTTGGAAGCCAAAGAAATACTTTAAGGCAAGATTCAAAATATTCCCGTTTGTTTTGGCTGTTGCTGTCACGATAGGTGCAATAATTGCCATAATTGATCTGATACTTAACTAAGAGTTATATAGAGTTCTAAAATCGTCCCACCCAGCGAGCTACTAAATAGCTATAGCGATAGTTGCTCGAAATAACTTAAGGGCTTCAAAAAGATTTTTCAACTCATTTAAATCAATATTTATCTCAATCTTTTTGTTGCGGAATAAGTTCTTTAGTGGGAGCAAAGTCCTATAGTCTTGATTTTCTTGAGGTTTGTGGTATGATTTCCACATGAGCGGAGTTGAAGTAGTTGGTGATTTATCTCGGAGTAATCTTGGTGAGAAAAATCTTAGTATAAGAGATAAGGTAAAAAGTGCATTGCCTCCTGGGGTTTTGTCGGTGATTCAAGAGGTTCGTTATGGAAGAACAGATTTTCCGTATAGTGCTCAAGTTAAATTAGGTGGAGTTTCAGCAGATTTTTCAATTGATTGCTTAACTGCTAAGCATAGATTGGAACAGTTTGGCGGAGAGCGTGATTATGTTAGAGAATTTCTAGCGATAATAGGTGGTGACAGTGTTGTTTTAGATATTGGAGCTTCATTAGGATTACATACAGTTTTAGCTGCCAAAAAAGCTAAAAAAGTGATTGCAGTAGAGCCTGATGTAGATGTAATGTGGGCCTTAGATAAAAATGTAAAGGATAATGGGGTTGATAATGTTGTTTTTATAGAAAAGGCAGTAGGGGGTGATAATGGTAAAGACACTCTTTATACTGGAGGGGTAGAGGGTAGGTCACCGAGCGTTGGCAGGAATGTTAATGAGCATGTTTCTGAAATTGAAGTGGAAGTGGTCAGAGTTGACACTTTAATTCAACAGTTGATTAAAGAGAGAATGATACTAAGAGAACCAGATGTAATAAAAATTGATGTTGAGGGTTTTGAAGAAGAGGTGCTAAAAGGAATGAGTGATTTAGATTCTGCCCCAAAACATATTTTTATTGAGCTACATCCGAAGTTTTTGCCACAATTTAAGACAACAGTTGATAAGATTGTTAGTGATTTTGATAGGTCGGGGTATAAGAGAGTGAGTCGGAGAAAGCGTTCTAATGAACAACTTTTTCATTTTTCTAGGTGAAGGTAGTTGTCATTTATCATACTACAGGGAAGCAAAAGTCTTACTGGGTAAACTTTGAGTAAATAGACAAGAGCTGAAAGTCTTTAATTCTTCTAAGCTGATATCAAACTTAACTTTGTGGTTGATGAACAAGTCCTTTAGGGGGAGCAAAGTGTAATTTAGATTGGTGTATGGGGATTTTATATATGATAGAATCGGTATCATGAAGGATTATAAAGACCCATATTTTAAAAAAATTATTTCTTATTCTTTTAAAAAAAAGAAGTTTAAATTTGTCGTTGCTCATACTCTTTTTTCTACTTTTAAAATAGACATGGGAAGCAATTTGCTTCTAAAAACAATTAAAGTTGATTCTTCGCCAGAGCGGATTTTGGACCTGGGTTGTGGTTATGGAACATTGGGAGTGGTGTTGGCTACTTTGTTTTCTAAAGCAAAGATAATAATGTCAGACAAGGATTTGTTGGCAATAAAATATTCTGGTTATAATTGTCGTCTTAATAAGGTATCCAATGTTGAAATGGTTGGTGGCGTAGGAATAGAAAATGTTGCTTTTGAATCTTATGATTTAATTGTTTCAAATATACCGGCAAAGATAGGAGATTTAGCTATTGAGCAAGAGTTTATTTTAAAACCATTGAAGCTTTTAAAGCCGGGTGGTCAATATTGGTTTGTAGTTGTAAGTGGATTAAATAGATTAATACCAAAAATTGGAAGTAGAAATAATCTTAATCTCAAGAAAGTGAAAAAAAGAAAAGGGCACACGGTATTTAGAGTCGCTAATTCGATTTAATTTGTATAGGCAGGAGCTACACTTAGTTTTTTTATCAGTTTTAGCCTTTCTCTAGCTTGTTCAGCTATTGGTACAGTTTGAAAAGCCTTGATAATACAAGGGATAATGTCAGTTAGATTAATCCTAGGAGTAGGGAGCAATTTCTACGGATTTATTTTTGGTAGAATAGGATTATGAGAATCAAAATAGCTGTTTGCAGTTTGGTGTTTTTGTCTACACTTTGGATAGGACTACCTTTTGTGTTTATATCAGTAAATGATTACTTAGGTTTGCTAATCGTTAATAATGTGTTTTTAAAGGTTTTTGGAGGAATAATTATTGTTTTAGGCTTAGGAGGATTTCTTAATTCAGTTTTTATTTTTAATAAATATGGTGAAGGAACGCCTGTTCCAATTAAACCACCTAAGAGATTGGTGATAAAAGGTTTATTTAAATATACAAGAAATCCATTATATATTTGCCACTTAACAATTTTGTTAGGCGAGTTTTTTGTTTTCGGGAGAATATTATCTTTGGTTTACTTAGGATTAATGGTGATTACTTTTCATTTATATGTAATTAAATTAGAAGAGCCAGAGCTGAGAATAAAATTTGGGAAGAATTATTTAAAATATTTAAAGATAGTTCCTCGTTGGTTTTAAGGAGTTTTTTAAAAGTTCGTGTTAGCTGATGGTAGAGGAGCTATAAAGATAGTTTCTTGATTTTGTTAAGTTTATTTGAACTTTATAAGCCTGGTTAACCTGATGTAAAATATAATCAAATGAAGCATTCGCTAAAAACAGGTTTTAGTTTTGGCTTAACTTCTGGGATAATCACTACCCTTGGGTTGATGGTTGGTCTCCATTCAGGAACCCATTCAAGATTAGCTGTTATGGGTGGTATTTTAACTGTTGCTATTGC
>Ga0209976_10000089_pt1 | contig 63004 bp, 98 predicted proteins | sample SumtaG_FD_182806 | JGI IMG/M metagenome (GOLD analysis project Ga0209976, IMG submission 182806) | Deep subsurface microbial communities from Indian Ocean to uncover new lineages of life (NeLLi) - Sumatra_00157 metaG (SPAdes) (version 2) | ecosystem: Environmental > Aquatic > Marine > Oceanic >... | reverse complement strand
ATCTGATCGCAATAGACGCTTCCGTCGGCGAGCCGCTGGTCAAGCGCCTCGAGGTCGACTGTGAGTCAGCTCCCGATATGGCCGGCAAGATACTCGAGAGCTACGGCTACAGGCTCCTAGAGACGCGTTCAGGGGAAATCACAGCTCGGCACGCTGCCCCGGTACACCTGGAGCCCGTAGTCACTATTAGGGTCGACAGGGTAGACGTTGCGGGGGTCGAGGTTGCTACAGACTGGGAAACCACACCACAGTGCCTGGCGATCGAAGGAGATCGGCCGATTATTCCCGACTTGTCCGACGCCTGGACAGTGCGAGAAAGGGTCGAATCCGAAACGGTGGACTTCTTTACTGTGCCAGTCGCCGGCTGGTTCCAGGACGGCGGAGGGGACATCAATGTAGTAACCGCACCTGCTCCACAGGAAGTGGAGCAGGTGATCGAGCGGATCATTGTCCGTGAGTCGTTCTATTTAGGCTGCCCTCAGGTTACAGAGAGATTCGTTTGGCAATTCCACAATCCCGAAGCGTGGAGATATCGGACGGCCGTAGGGTCGCTCGACGGACTACCCTTCAGCGGTTACCGAGCGTTTGGCTACTTCTTCACTGAATCGATTCCATCTAAAGACGACACTGCTCCTGTTTTCCAATGGCTAAGCCCTCGCTTTGTAGTCGTCGAATATGCCCGAGAGGAGCATTTCAGGGATTCGGAATTTGCACCTCTTGGGCCTCCCGACCCTGGGCAAGACTTGACCATGCCAATCGGCAAGACTGGGCGACTGGCAAAGATTCAAAAGGGCCAAGGCGGTTGGGGAATGCTCGAGGCAGCATGGCGGCAGGACTTGACTTCCCCCCCTGACTGGACAGCGGCCTTTGTGATCTCCAACACGTTGACCAGGGGAGGAGGACTGCCGATCCTGGGCGATGACCAGCTATGGATAGGACCAGGCGAGCCGGATGGTGTAATTGTCGGCCCTGAGGTTGTGTTTTCCCCGCCTGGCGGCATGGCCCGTTGGGGGGTTGAATTTGTCAGACTTGAATGGTTGAGTTTTCAGACTACGCTGATCAGCTTGCTGGATATCGAAACACCGACATCCGATGACCGGTCGGGAGGTTTCGAGACTTTGCGCGTCGAAACTGATCTCGGTTTTGAGCGTCCAGACGGAGACGATTATCAATACAGGGATGGTACCGAATCGTCGACGGAGTCCTTGTTTGGCCGTGCGATTCTGACGGTGCGGAGACCGTTTATCGCCGAGGGTGGCGGTACTCATACGGAAATCATGTCCTCAGTCAACGGAGAGGGTAAGCCATTTCCAACCGTTACTAAAACAGGATTAACCAGCCATCTCCCGATTGCTCAAGTCTGCAACGAAGAGTCTGAGTTTGAGAAAAACGTGATCGAGATTCGCGGAATTGCGTGCTTGCCTGACGGGCTGGTAGTGCCACCATGGACCGATTCGATTCGTTTCGACTTCGGAGTCGAGACGGCCGCTCAGGCTGATCGGCTTGCGCAGATTGAGTTGCGACGGTTGGTAGCTGCTGATGTACCCTTGACGGTGCCGCTGAATGCCCTGCTGGCGGTGCTGGATCCAGTCAGACTCGAGTCGGTAGAGCTGGGCATTGACCCGGATGCCTATCCGTTCCCGTCAAACGCCTGGATCGAGGAACTTGAGCACGTAGACGAGAGGGACGATTCTGGGACGTTGCAACGGGCTACGCGATTGCTGATCAAGTTAGGGACGGCGATTTGAATAAGGAAATTTCCGGCCCGTGCTATACTCTTCCCCATGAATCGCATGAGGCCATCAACTATCCTGAGAACGGGCATTCAGCGGCAGATGGCCCTGAACGAGCGCGTAGCCCGGGGCCGGGTCCTTCGCCCCGTGGGAAACAAGCGGGAGGTTGTTCTCTCCGAGACCTGCGGCAACCCATTGCTGGTGTCTACCTCGACTCCCGGGTCCTCGTCTACTCCCGGGTCCTCTGTGTCCGTTCTAAGGCCACAGGGCGGCAGGAGCTCCCTGGCCATAGAGGCAAGTATCCAAGGCCGTAGAGCGGGCTCTGAGAGCCAGGAGAGCGTGATTCCTGCGGCGTCGCCAGCGGCGGCTAAGGCCCCACTCATTGCGATTAGGATGATCACTCGCGTTGCCGGCACTTTGACGGTGGACGTTGCATCGTTCAGCGGCGATGGTAAGCATATCGAAACGTTGCATACCGGAGTGGTGATTGAGGGCCATAGTTCTGGCGCTGCCGGGGGTGGCGATACTGGCCGACGCGCGCTGCTTCGCGCCCGGGCTGTCACGGGAATCCCCGGACTTCCTGACGGGTCCATCATGATTGCGATGGAGGACACGTCGGTCGCTCCCGACATTTACACGATGAACGTGATTAACATCGACACAGGGGTGTCGACTTCTCGCCTTTTCGATCCTGGCTTCGTGCCGGGAACCGGCGGCGAGCGGTTGGTCGGCTGGGACTACTTCGACAGCAAACTCTGGATGATGGTTTCGTACGAGCTCAGGACGCGTACGCAGGTCGTTACGTTCCCCGGCGACCTCTCGAGCCAGACGATTGCCGTCGACGAGACCTTTATTGGCCAGATTGACTTCGGCGCAGAGTTCTTTGCCCTGGATGCAGTAATGCCGGTAAACAGCACGACATTCCATCGGATTGTCTACAGTGGTGGCTTCAGCGATAACTTTATCTCCGATTTCCCAGGCCGGCCGAATCACATAAATCACCCTTACTCCATTGGGCTTGCGGACGGCAAATATTGGACTGTCGGGGGTGCGTCGACGTCCCCGGTGCGAGATATCAAGATCTTTACGACGACAGGGGCAGTGGACTTGGCCGCCAGTGGGTGGACCGACTTTGGACTTTCCGAGGGAGAGGTGTATTTCCAGAGGTGGTTTGGCCTCTCTGCGGCTGGCTACGGATGGAACCTCGGCCGCTCGGCGATCACCGGGTTCCCCGTGTGGACCACGCCGGGGCCGACGTCAGGGTCGGAAAACGGCACCTCTGGTTTTGTCGAAATTCCGCTGACGGCGACGTCGTGGGCCGATGCGTCATTCACAGAGGTAGAGGACGTAGCCTTCGATGCGGACATGGTCGTGGCAGACTTGCGGGCTGCTTGAAAGCACAGGAGAGTCAAATTGCCAGATCCACTTCTTGAGATTCGAGACGAAACCGACACTCTGGTGACGGCTTTCCTTGACCTGGGCACTGTTGTTCCCGGAACTCCTACGGCCGCATCGGTACGGAGCTTGCATAATGGATTTGAGAAAACTGGACCCACGGCTGTAGATACGGCGTTCAACATTGTAGGAACTGTCCAGGCTCGCCTATCTGCAACTGGCGGCCAGTGGCTGACAGAAGGAATAGGGATTCTCGATTCTCTTGCGCTTCAGGTCCAGTTTCCTGATATCCCCGAGCTTGCGGGATGGAATTCGGTAGGTACAGGGGTACCTATATCTCTTCCAGATTTGCCGACAGATTCCAAGCATCTGATGAACGTCAGGGTGAATTTGCCCGCTGGTGCGCAAGAGGTCGGGGTAGATTTGAAAATAGGCTGGGATTTCCAGCGCACCCAAGCCCTTCCAGGTGGCATCTGGGCACATACCCCGGGGATCCTTCGCGGCGTAGTGCAAGGCGTAGGAACGGCCGTGCTGTCCCGTGACGCGGCAATCTCAGTTTCGGGTACTGGCGCAGGCTCTACGCTTCGCTGGCCGCTCTACAGTTGGTATACGGCCGGCAAGCCTTTCCAGGAGCTCGGTGGGGCATCGTTCGGCGACGAAATACTGGACAATCTGGACAAGTCAGCCTCGGCGCTGATAGCTGGCGAAGCCTACGGATTCCGGACAGTTCTCACTGCAACCGGCCGGCTGGTTTCAAAATCCGACAAGGTAACCGGCACTCCGGTGTTTCCTGTCGACTTCGACGTAGCACCTGAAGGCTCGATCGCCACGGGCTGGGGCATTCGCTTTGCTGACGCTGATGCTCTTGCGCCGCAGCATACCGAGCTTGTGGATGCGACTCCGAAGTTCTTCGATGTCGTGACTTCGGGACTGGACTACACCGTTGCTCCGGTAGGGGTCGCGGCAATTGCTCACGCAAGGCTCAATACTAACAAGACCGAGAACAGTGGTTCCTTTCCAGGTGACGGAACTCACACGGTTTGGGTGCTGCCTGACGGGTCAGTGGACGACACGGCAGATGGTTCGACTCCCCAAGTGGGATCTCTTAGAATAGCCGAGATTGTCATAGCTGGAAGCGTAGAGACTGACCGGACGGATCATAGGCCATGGGAGGCTGGTAAGCCGCTGATTCATGTTTTCATTGCGGCAAGCGATGGCGATACTGCGGGCGTCCCCAACCTATCGACCCGAACGGCGTTTATTAGACCGGACAAGATGGCGCTATTTGTTCCCGTTTTGCCGTCTGGATTTACTCCTACACCAACCTCGGGAAGGGTTGAAATAGAGGTGGAAATAGAGGAAGGGGACGGGACCTTGACCAGTATTTTTCCGTCAGGGGTCCTTCCCGGGTATGATTGGGACGCGACTTCAAGGCTGGCCGTAGGGTTTCCTGAGATACTGGAAATCCCTCCCTTGTCGGGCCTGGTATTTACCGTGTCCTCGACTTTGTCTCCCGGTACGGCGCCCGACTGGCTAGATGTTTCAGTCGGCACGGACATAGCCTGATTCGATATCCACACGATTGCAGATAGGTGACTCAATTATGACTAAACGCAGAAAATCAATAGTTGGCGGACTCATTGCCGTTCTTGCAGTTTGCAGTGGCCTGATTTACGCGGCCGGCAAATCTCACCGCAGGGGCACTGTGCTTCCTGCGGAATGCACCGTTGGCGAAGTTTACGTACTCTTGGGTGCGCCTGACCCGGCGGCCATCTGCACAGCCACCGATACCTGGAGCCTACACGGCGGCTCGGTTACTCACGACAGCCTGGCTGTAGGAATTGTAACTGGTAGCAGTGGAACGACCTTCATTATCGGATCATACGAGTTCGGATTGTCCGACAATGACTTTAACCCGAGTGTCAATTTTGGGAGTGCAAACGTCGCTCACGGCTCGCGTTTCTTTCTGGTACAAGCGGCAGGGGCTGGCGGTGGCGATACGACTGTTCGAGTCACGGGTACATCAATACTTGGAGCAGTCAGCACTCCGGCAGATACCGAGGACCTGATAGTCAGCGATGCCGCGGCAGCTGGTACCTACTATTCAACTTTGAAACGGTGGAACGGCGAACTTACGATCTCCCAACTTTCGGGGCCAGACTTGCTGATGAATTTCGGGTTAGCAACGTGGTACGACCGAGGGGCTACTGATTTCACCTTGACTAGCCTGGCGGCTCAGGCGTTCGGGGGCGCCAACGACTCAGGATTCGACCTGCAAATTCTGAAGCATAGTGCCTTGGGGTGGACTTATGTTCCTGCTGGCGAACCATTGCCAGCTGCCCCTGGTGCATCGTCCCTTTCGGACATGACTCCGAATCACGAGGTAGCCAATGGGAAAGAGTGGAGTTGGGATAGGCCGTCGCTCAATATCATAGTTGCTGGGGCGTCTGGCGAAGGCTTAATTGCCCGAGCTGTCACTACGACGAACAATACCATTGCTCACGGCACCGTGTTGGCTACTCTGGTGCCTCAGTAGGGGTGCACTGGTGCCTCAGTAGTCCTAGCGTGAAAGAACGGCAGGACCATCTCCCGGTGCCGCTCCGACCATACGACTTGCTGCCACCCCAGTGGCCACCAGTCGTATCCGCAACGGGGAGAACCGTGACGGGTCGGGTTCCATTCCATTGAGCCTTTAAAGATCCGGTAACGGACGCCTTCGTGCTGTACGTTGCCGTCAGTGAGCAGCTTCTGAGGTGTCCGTGATGGTGGCCGATAAGGGGCCAGGAGTTTCCATCTTGCCCAATTACCAAGCCGGAACACTCGATCGCAGCCGTTGCGTTCGCTGAAGGTTTCAGGCAACGCCTTGTAGGTAGTGAACCATAAGCCAGGGCCGTTGCGTGGAACCCGAAACCAAATCCCGCCCCATTTCCAGGTCATAAGCGAGAGCCACGGCCAGGATATTTCCATTACCTGAACGCTCCTTCCGGGTCGGCAATGACCTCAAGTGCGTGTTTGTTGGTGCTGTTCATGTTTCGAGTGGCGATCCACGGGCAACTGTCTAGGCGAATGATGGCCTTGCGGCCGATGAGAATTATGAAAATCCTGCACGTGTAGGTCCGCTGTTTCCACTGGGATTTCTTCGCCCATTCGGGAGTGTCGCGTTCGGTGGACCATTGCCAGGTCACGCCGTACGCTTCAGGGCGACACAGGATCCACAATGGCGAGGTGGAGAGAGCCCGGGCTATTTCTTCAAATTTGGCCATCGGTCAAAGCTTTCTCCAGTCCCAAGTCTGCCTCAGGGTTGATCCGGCTGCGAGCATCGGCGTTTCGCATACAGGACAAATCCGAGGCTCTCCGTGTGGCGGGTCCCCGATCCAAAGACCGCATTGCTGGCACTCTTCGTGAGCCGGCCGAGTTCCAGCGTTCCAGACTCGATACACGAGAAGTATCAGCAGGTAGCAGACAAGGTAATTCATGGCTTCTCCGTGTCTACGGCGATGCTGTTGGCCTCGGCCTCTATGCGGTGCTGTTCCTTGCGTTGGGAGTACATGCCAACAGACACGACATGGACGCCCAGCGGCTCTATGTCGAGGTCTGCCGCTGTCTGTTTGTCCAGGGCGACACGCACGTACCACGAAACCGACCGGTTGATCAACAGAGCCGTTCTCTCGAGGCGTTCTTTCAGCTTGTCTTCAACTGGTCCGATTGTCAGGTGGGCCATTTGGCTCCTTTCATGGGGCGCGTTTTCTGTGCGCCTCGGTCATTCTTTGCCGTCTCGCACTGTCTAGTCAAGGTCTAGTTGCATATAGACAAAACTAGATCCAGGTTTGGCCAATGTCTCCGCATAGTCAGATTCTGGTTGACTTCCGACTAGCCCTCGCATACACTGCTTCTTGTCGACGGGGCGCACGCAAAACCCAGCCGGCAACCTCTTTGAAAATCAGACCCTGATCGCTGGCAGCTCCAGACGCGGCGAGACACGGGACGAAAGGCGAGGCAGCCAAGCCGGCCAACGGGTGACACCGAAGGCGAACGAGAGCAGTTGCCAGGGCTCAGTAGGGCCGGTCACGAGACCGGAGCAAGAGGGAAGCGGGAGGGCGGAATACATCCGCTCGGCCGTTTCAGGAGATCACTCATGATCATCACACTTTCAGACCTCGGCCTCGGCAGCTACACCGTAACAGTGGGCAGCGTTCACGAACGCGTCCTACACTTCAGCGGCAAGCTGATCACTGGAACCGTCATCGCGGCCTACCAGAAAGGCTCCGTAGGGTTCGCCCGTTTCAGAACCGGAAACGGCGATGAGACGATCGTTCCGGCGGTCAAGGTCAAGGACTCGGCAGGTTCGCTCGGCTGCTTCACACCGCCAGCGCTCAGCCCGCATCTATTGTGTTCCTAGGATCGACGAGGCGCCCGCAGGGGTCGCCCTGCCGCTTCCCTCTTGCGACGAGAGGAAGGAGACGGGGCCGGAATTACTCCGGTCCTGCTCAAGGAGATAAGCATATGATTGTATTCTTCAACGACCGCCACTATTCCGTCGACGTCATCAACGGCCGTCGAATGGCTTTCACCGGTACCGGCTACATCAACTTGCCGGAATCGATGGAGACTGCCGGAGAGCGTTACATGAGGGAGATGGAAGCGACGATGCCCTGAACTGAGCAGGCGGGCCACACGGCCGGCCTCGCCTTCTTCCTCTCGCTAGAGCCTTCGGGCTCGATGAGCCGACTGGATCCGCCGGTCGGCTGCTCGTAACCGAAGACAAAAGAAGGGGGATTCCGTGGACCGTAAAATCACAGAAATCAAGGCTTTCTGGGGGACAACCGGGGCGGTAGTTTTTGTGCTGACTAATACCGGAGAAGTCTGGAAGTGGTCAGACGATGGATGGGTCCAAATGCCCGAATTGCCTTTGACAGACTAAGAGTTTGACCCGCTGGACCCCCGACCCCCAAGCTGCCCTTCGGCAATACCTGCCGCGTCCCATATCCCGCTGCTAGCCCGCCAGGACCCCCAAGGATACGACCCGTCTTCGTCCCATCACCGCGCGGCAGGTATTGCCGAAGGGTACAGAATCACATCAACCGCGCCACGGGGCGCACAACCGGAGAACCGATGATGAACAAGATCGACACGGCCGGCATGAACGCCGCAGCTGTCGGAGCGCTAGCCCGAGACGATATGGAGAATTTTCTAGTCGCTTCCTCTCCCGGCGGGATCGAGCGTCAGGAAGCAGCGGGCCAGAAGGCATTGGTCGAAAGCCTCACGCTGCCAAAAGACGCGCGCCCTCGAGCGGCCTTCGAAGCGATGGGAATTGCGTTCCTCGGCGAAGCTGACGACTTGTTCGCCTACGTCGAGTTGCCTGAAGGGTGGGAGAAGCGGGCCACAGGCCACGCCATGCACTCCGACTTGTTGGACGAGCTTGGTAGACTGCGCGCCTCGATCTTCTACAAAGCGGCGTTCTACGACCGGTCGGCCCATATGCGTCCGGTCGCCTACTATCGAATCGAGACCGAGCCCGAGGGCGGCTACACGGACAACTACCTGGCGGACAAAGAGAAGTCGCAGATCGGCCGCGTGGTCGGAGCTAATGACGTCGTCGCTTTCGAGGTGAAGGTCGATCCAGGGCATCACAGCCCAGAACGCGCAGCTTGCGTTGAATGGCTGGAAGAGAACCGGCCCGACTTTCAGGACACCTCGGCCTACTGGGACTGAGCAACCGCGCCACGGGGCGCACAACGGGAGATGACATGGAAACGATCGACCGAATCGAAAGAATCAACGCCGCGATGCCGGACAGCTTTGTTCTGTGCGAGTTCGCCGGCAAGACCGAGGCCGAAGCCATGGTTTTCCAGACGTTGCGCGCTTGCGCCGTCAACTACGAGAAGCACGGCGCAGCCTTCAGCTTCAAGAGTAAGAAACTTGGGAAGGTCACTGGCGGTGGCCTTGGCGACAACCCGGCCGGCTATCGGATCCTGCTCGAGCGCCGGTGGATAGAGGAGAAGCCGAGCCCCGTGGACGCTCATAGCGGAACGCTGACGCTCGATGATCGGCCAATCGGCATCTTTCCGACCGACCAGTTGCTCAGCGATCTTGAATCACATCTCGGCATCGAATGATTTTTCCGCGTCGGTCGCTGTAGTAGCCGTCGAGTCTACCGTAAGTCACACCACTTGTCAGCTCTATGGCGTCCGCGCCAGGGGTAGCCCGGAAGGGGCTGGCAGGTGCTTTGCCAGAAGGAGACAGCAATGAAGATGCGGATAGAGGCAGTGAATACCCCAGAGGGAGGGAAGGTGGAATGCAAAGGCCCTGGCGGCCTTGCGTTCGCGCAAGCGCTTGGGCGTGTAGCAGCGGCACGGCGAATTTTTGGCATGAGAGAACGAAGCGAACTGCCAGCCATGGTCTATACCGTGGTTCACCTCGCCCTTGACGAGGAGGACATGCCCGAGAACGACGCGAAATGGCTGGCCACTGCTGCCGAGATGCTGACCAAGGGAATCATTGATAACAAAACGGTAGCGATCGAAGCGGGTGGCGCTCGGCGCATGCGAGCCGTTAACCCACGGCGGCGCCTTGAAACGGTAGATAACCAACAAGGAGAAACGATGAAAGAGAGTTTCACGCAAATTGGCGTAGCGGAAAGACGTGGCTTCGCCCTCGGCGTTGCAGCTGCCCGCAAGCTACTCGAAAAGGTGGCATGCAGGCGGTTTTTGGGCCGCGAGGAGGCGGATGCGGAAAGGGCGAGAGACCTGGCGTTTGTGGTCGGACAGATCGTGATTCCCGACGACTTGGGCCAAGTAGAGCCCGAACCGCCCGAGAAGCCGCAGCAGGCCGCTGGTTAGACTTCACAAGCGTGTCCTACTCTGGCAGCGGGGCACAGGAGATCGACGAGCACAGGGGCGCTACGGGCGCCTGTGTGGGTAAACAAACGAAAGGGGAAGGTACGATGGCTACTTGGAAAGAGAGGATTGAGTTCGCCGCAAGTGGCGATAAGATCTTGAAATGCACCCTGTCAAAGGAAGAGCTTGAAACGGAGTTTGACGACGGGTTCGGAATCCAGGAGGGGAAGCCGTTCACTGCATGGAGTGCTAAGTGGGTGTATTTCCCTGCTGTGTACGATGGGGCAGAGTGGGTTGCTCGTGCACCGCGAAATCCGTGCGATAGTGCAACTGAACACGTCGGAGGCGGGTAGCCCTTGACACCGCCCCGCCGTCTGTGCCAGAATAGAATTCTTCTGGCCGGTGACATGGCTAGGCGATCATCCCAATCGGCCCTGGACCTGCAATCTGGGGCCGTTTGCTTTTGGTCCTTGACTCGAGGGGCTCTGTCCCGGTAGACTGCTTTTGATGACCGTTTCCTATGTCACTAAGTCACTTGCTCCTGCCGCAGCTCGCCAGCTGTCCGGCTTGCGCGTCCCCTGTGCCCTGGAGACCCCAGGGAAGGCCACAGTCTCGCGCGGCTGACGCTTGGCTAGCTAGGCGGTAGTAGGCGACGCGGTAGACAGGGAGCGGTCATAGGCCAGGGTTCCACACTACTTGTGCAGCGCCGTCCATGGAGGACGGGAGGAAGGCACCTTGCCGATAGCCCCGCAGCTGACAAGTAGCGTGGAACCCTGGAAAGACTCAAGAGCTCCATGATCATGAAGCTCTTGAGAGCAGATCTTTGAAGCGCAGTAGTGGACCCTTGGGGGAAGGTTGGCTTGGAAGCAGCCATCCTCTAAGGAGTAGCGAGTCGTATTATCCGGATGCCTGCGCAGGTGATCCGGAGCAACCAGCCGCCTTGACAGTCGCGCAGGCGTGGAGGAAATGCCCGCCTCAAGCAGGAATAGACGCCTGTGGAGCGACCTTGCGGAGACATCCGCAAGTGCCCGGTGTAGAGTTTGTTGCGGCGTAGCGACACGGAGCGCGAAATCTGGACGGCCGCAGCGAGCGACACTGGCCAAGTACAAACCCGGCCCTTCTTAGCCCGGAAACGGGTGAAGTTCCACCGGGGGCAGAGTCAATCTAGCGATAGCCCGTGACCCCAAGAAAGAAAGTAGCGCAAGCAAGGGTTTGCCCGCACAGTACGAAAGGAACTGCGGGTTTGAGTTGGTGGGCGAGTGACCGAGGCTCGTTAAGAATGCCGATCGCGGCACCCCCGATGATTCCCAAGCTGACCGTTGGAGCTTTTGGCGTAGTAGCACACCTCCAAGAGTCCTCTTCTGCGCTTCAGAGCTACAGCCCAATTGCCGCAAACGGAGTGTTGATTGTCCCTGACTCCTGAAATCTCAAGGGTATTTCAAGTCGTCAAGCCTGCGGTGCTCGGCGCGTGTCTCCACGCTAGAAAGACCCGGTCGGGAGTAACGCTCCGATTTCCTGGCAACGAGTGGGTATGTGATCCCACGGTAGCGACCAGCGACGTCCAGGCCAAAAAACTGTAGGTGCGTTTTCATGCCCACCCTGGCGGGCTACGGGAAAGGACAAGCGAGGCTCAGAGATAGGGGCTGAGTCGCTGGAGGATCACTGGAAGGCTGAAAGACCCTCACTTGGGCCTACAGTCGGGGATGCTGGGTGCCTGGAATTATCACGGGACGGCGGCTGATTTGCACGAGGCGGGCGAACCGTGCCCGGTCGAGGCGAGGTTCAGGGAAGCGGGATTCATGGCCGGGTAAACAGGAAAGGAGGCAACGATGGAGTACTGGAAGGAGTTGGCAGACAGGGGAGAGAAGACCAGGGCAATCAAGGCTTGCCGGGATGCTGAGGGCGGCACTCTGAGATTAGCAAGGGCCGAGGTGGATATGTATCTCGCGATCAGGCGCGGAACATGTCCTACCTGTGGGGGTCGCTTCCAGTTGACCAAGGACTATGGCGACAAGGTGGCAATGGTCTGCCAGGCCCTCGGCATTGCCCCGAAGGCTTGGCAGTGTGGCGGCCGGACTCTCGAGGGGGTGCCGTTCTGGACTGTTCGGAAGACTGAGGAAGAGTGTCGGTCGTTTGTCGATCAGATCAAGGACAAGCTGAGTCACTTGGTCTTCGCCCTGTATCCGGAGCCTACTGACTCCTGGGCGCTTGAGGTGATGGCAGCGGCTTACGACAAGGGGGTCCGGGTCGAGGTGTCGATAGCTGCCATGTCGTGGTTCGTTCTGTGCCACTGGGAGGGCAAGCCTGCCGGAATGGGATCTGGCCATGAACTGGGGCCAGCCATGGCCGAAGCGCTGGCAGTAGCCCTGGGGCCCTTAGGCCCCCTCAGCGCGATAAGACGCCAAGGGGTAGGCTAGGCAAGGGGTCGCGTCACGGCGGCGAATAGGTTCTAAGGTAATCGACCTGAAAGGAGATTCGTCATGGAAAGTTTGCAGTTTGCTTGCTTGACCTGCGGGATGGACGTTCCCCAGTTGCCGGTAGGCACTCCCGGTCCTCCGCGGGTGTATTGCCAGCCTGAGAGCGGCGAGCCGGTGAGTCTGTGCCGCAGGACTGTCAATGTCTTGGCCGAGGCTGAGGCGCTGCTGAGGCGGGTCAGGGAGCGCAATGGAGGCAAGTTCGGGGCGGCGTTGCACGGGATGGCGGACACTTATTTCCGCGAGTCCAACCGGCTCCGGGTCCAGCCGTACCCCTATGGCCGTGTGCCAGCCGGCGAGCCCGGGGCGGGTCGGTTCCTGCCGCGCAATGGAGTGGGCTTGGGGGCTGGGGAGTGAAAATCAGACCACGGCCTTGCGCCACCTGCCCTTACCGCAAAGACGTTGCCTCGGGAGTGTGGGATGCGAGCGAGTACGCAAAGCTTCTGGACTACGATGGCGAGACGCACAGTCAACTGGCTGCGCTGTTTATGTGCCATGCGGGTCCTGATCAGTGTTGCAGCGGGTGGGCTACTTGCCACTCTTCCAGAGGAGGGGAGTTTGCGCTCTTGGCTTTGCGAATTTCCCGAGTTGGTGCTGTGCCGGAGCACGAAGTGGAGGTTTTTGAATCTGCTCGAGAAGCTTGTGATCACGGGATGAGGGAGATTGACAGCCCGTCTTTTCGTGCGTATCAGGCGATGGATAAGGTGAAGCAGCTGAGGGCCAGGCGAGAAACCTTGACTGATTCCACGATTAGGGGTTGACAGTACTCCAAGAGTGCGATACACTGTATTTAGCAATCGGGCGCGACGCCAAAACCAAAACGGAGATCAAGACATGAACGCTACCAACACCGCTATTCGCGACCGGATGACAACCGAGCTCGCAACCTTGCAAGAGATGGTAGCCGGCGCCCCCGCTGATCATCCCGCTCGCGTCGCTTGCGACAAGATCGCGGCTTACCTCCTGACCGCTAGCTCCGACTGGCTCGAGATACACACTGACTGGCCGGTCCGGACGCTTGCAAACGAGGTCGCAAAAGGGACCGTCCCGGGGATCTGCAAGCCATGGTAGAGCGGACGGGCCAGTTAACCAACGAAGAGAAGGAACCCGAGATCATGGCCACAGCAGACGATTTTCTTACTACGTTCGAGGCCAGGTGCCGGAAGTCTGGCATTTGGCCCGAGAAGGCCGGTGAGACAAAGCAGAATGCCAAGCTCAGGGACGAGACGCAAGAAGCTTACCTGAATTTGAATGAAGGGCTCCGGCCCGCTGAGCCGACCCGCCGGGGTCGGTTGAGCGGGCCGAAGACCACCAACCCGAGGAAAAAAGACATGGCCGGCACTAGACACTTCACGGACAAAAACTGGAACGCTTACCGCCTCGAGCAGCTTCGGGCGCTGCCCTCCGCTTCTCCAGCACAGATGCCAATCTTCGAGAATCGACAAGTCGGAACCGCCAAGCTCAGCCTCTACATGAGGAATGGGATCCTGACCGTCTGGACTCTTTGGGTCGACGGCCGGATGTCAGCGCCGATCACTCGGGACCGCCTCGAGCGCCTCGGCTGGGTCGATCTCGGCAAAGGGATCTTCTGGACCAACGACGAGTCGGATGTCGCCATCCTTCAGAACCTGCTGGTCGACCTCGAAGAGGCCGCCTGATGCCCTACTCTCCCGCCACCCTCGCCGGGGTTGTCAGGATCTGCCCGCGCATCCCGGTAGAGCTCGACAAGCTCGTCCGTTACAACTGACACTCAACCAATGAAGAGAGGAGCTCGAGACCATGGCCACAGCAGACGATTTTCTTACTACGTTCGAGGCCAGGTGCCGGAAGTCTGGCATTTGGCCCGAGAAGTCCGGCGAGACTGAGCGGGATGCCAAGTTCAGGGACGAGACGCAAGAAGCCTACCTAAGCCTGAACGAAGGGGAGCTCATTGCTGAGATAGGGCCGAAGGCTTGGCAGGTAGCTCTCAGGGAGTCTCAGGGGCACCGACCTACGCAAGCCGACCGTCAGGAGATGGAAGCTTGGAGAGCTACCAATGCTTTTGAGGTGGCGCTGACGGCTCTCGGGGTCGGCAAGGTGCTAATGGACAACGATGGCGAGATTATCGCCTATCGGCGTGCGTGTGGCAGGTTTGGGATTTGGGTTGGCGATGATGTGACATCGACAAACGTGTCCACGGCGCGCGAGGCGGCTGAACTGTTAGGGGGTGTGCGGTGAAAAAACGGGCTGTGTTTTTTAGGTGCGAGTGCGGCGACACGGGGATCTATGCCGTGACGGCTAAACTTTTAGTGAGCATGGACTGCATCTGGTGCGGCAAGGCGATGAAACGTACTGGAACTGGAGAGGTCACGAGAAAGTCCGAGAAATCCACGATTAGGGGTTGACAACTCCCCAAGAGTGCAGTACTCTTCTTTTGTGGCCGGGGGGACCGGTCGAAACCAACCGAAAAAGGACCAAGATGGACATCACCAAAAACGCCGGCCGGCTTATTCATCAGGTCCAGGGCTCCAGTGCCGTCAAGGCGTGGGCCTTCGAGCCCGATCGGGACGGCGAAGGCGGTTGGCTGGTGGTCAAGTGGCAGAATCAGAAGCACGGCAAGGTATCCCGCGGGAAGCACTTCAACTCTTGGGTGCTTGGCCTACTCTTGGCAGCTGAACAGTGTGGCCGGTCGGTAGGTCGGCTGATGAATTCGTTGCTAGGCCATGGTGACCTGGCAAGAGAACGGCAAGCCAAGGGCCTCGAGATGGCCCCGGGCTATTACAGAGAAGGGGCGACGGTATGGGGAACAAGATCTGGGCGTTGATTCTGGAAACGGTAGATCCGGTTGACAGGGACGATCTGGAGCAAGCGCTCGGCAAGGTTGATGCTCGAGACCTGGAATTGCAGATTACCGAGGCGTTGGGCACGGGTGTCGTATTTCGCCTGACGGTGGCCGGCAGTAGGGAAGGGGAAACGGCATGAGTGTCAATTCAGAAACAGTGTTAGATGGCCCGTCGATGCCTGAGGTCGCGGCAGCCCAGGAACGTAAGGCGATCAAGGAAGCTCGAGAGCTCAAATCTGAGCTTCGCACTGCCCTCTCGGCATTGCGGGATCTCCGTGAACTGACGAAGGCCAGCACGCACCACACTTCAGAAGCAGGAGCGCCTGACTTTGTGTTGTTCAAGTTGCCGAAGGACGGTGCTTTGCGGTCTCGTGGCATGTTGATTCTTGATCGGGTAGACAAGATCTTCAGCAAGACCGAGACTAAGGAAGAAGGTGAGGTGGCATGAGTTTTGTGAGCTACGAACGGGGCACCAAAGAGGACTGGATGGCTGACAAGGACGTGCATCTTGAGCTCTTGAATTCTCTTCGCGAGGTGCAGTCAAAGGCCGTTTTGGAGCTCGGGGCTGTCGGCGGGAGTCTCGGGGATGGCCATTGGGAACTTTGCCTCCGCGATTTCGAGTGTCTTCGCGATGGCAGGAAAGCGGACGGAACACTTCTGGTCCCCGAGTTGCATGTCGGCATGTCGTTTCTGGGGTTGCCGGTGACCTGGTGCCTGCAATTGAGAGCTCGTCAAAGCCAGCTTGTTATCAATGCGTCGGAATTCACTATGACGACGGTCTATCCTGGGCCGCCGTTGACCAGAGTTGATCACGGACCGGACGGCCCAGAAAGGATGTGAAGGCATGGGTTTACCTTACTCATGGCAGCAAACTGGTCACGGTTCCACATTCGAGCCCGGGGACATTGGCCTGGACATCGTAGAGCTCGGAGGCGGCAAGATAACGAGCCCTGTCGACCAACTGGCCTACATCGTTTCGGCTGAGCGCCCAGGCCGGAAAATCAGGTTCACTTTGCACAACGCATCGACCGATCGGCACCAGACTTATCAAGTCGAGACAGCTCGAGGGCCAGTGGCAGCCGGGGAAGGCCGAAGGCGGTTCGTGTCAGTGTTGACCGGACCGTACAACGAGGGGGACTATACCTACTTCGGCACTATTTTCGACCGTGGGGCGGAGCGGGTTTACGGCGCTTCTGCTATATTGCCCCCCCCCTTCCCTTTATGGAAGGCGTACGGGGGTCATAGAGCGCGTTCGGCAAGGTGGCACTACTACCTAGGTAAGAAGTCGAAGATAGGCTCCGGGGCGGTCTCTGCGCGTGCCTTCCTGTGGCTGTGGTGTTCTTTGATAAGCGGCAAGTCGCTGCCTGAAGGTGTGCAGTTCTGGCATCAGGGAACCTGTGGGCGGTGCGGTAGGAGCTTGACAGATCCGGAGAGTATTACTCGAGGTTTGGGTCCGATCTGTGCCGGGAAGGCGGCAAACTGATGTATGCAACCGGGAGACAGGTTCGAGACGAGAGGGGAGTACTTCTAGGGTGGGCCGATTTGGGCAAGGCGCCTACAGCGGTGGTTTTGCGGTTAGCGCCTACGGAGTTTGAGTATGTGAGTTCTGACTCTCATACTGTTTTCTATGAGCCTGAATTCGAACAAATTTGTATTTTCTCGCAGTTATTTTTTGACCATGGTTTGATGCGGCGAGTCTGGGTTGTGCCGGGCAGTGTCCGGGGGTTGGCCCAGTCGTTGAGCTGTTTTGTTTTGGCCAAGGCGGCAAGCTGATGACGCCTTGCGAGAAGCTCGAGTTCCAGGTCAAGGCAATTCGGACATGGATCGAGGACAATACCGCTCTCGATCGGAAAATTGAGAGCAGTATCCTTCCGATGATGTTATGGCTATCCAGGGAGGCAGAGCTCCAGAGTAAAGACTGGCTGTGGGTGCTGGAGAAGAGCCGGGTCCATTTGGCGTCGAGTCAGAAATGGCAGACGCGTGTCCGTAAGACTCGGGGCGTTGTGCCGAAAAATGCCGCAATTATCAAGGAGATCCAGGCGCTGCCCTTGCTGCCGGCAAGTTCTGGCCGGCCAGGCAACGTGTTGAAGGATCTTGCCAGAGGCTACGGGATGAAGGCGTCGGCTATTGATAAAATTCTAAGGCGGAAGCCGCGGGGAGATGACCGCGTCTCCCCTGAGAGGGCAAGGTCTCTGTGCCTGGGAAGACCTCAGGCGAGAGGGCAAAAGAACCCCAAGTGGCACTTTGTTGTGCCTCCGCCCTTACCAGGGTTAGACGGGAGACAGCTTGAGCTGCCCTCTTGCGGCCTGTAGTTGGTCTCGTGGGCCGGCAGAATCTCCGGTAGGCTGTTGTGCGTAGTCTACCGGAGATTTTTTGCGTCCAGGGGTCTTCTGGAGGCTTCGGCAAGGGTGCGAGTTCGCGGGCCGCCCATGTCTGGGATGTCACGAAAGCTGACGATAGGACCGAAGCGGTTAATAGCGTACTCGTCGGGATCGTGTTCGATGAAACGGCCTTCGAAGTCTCGCCATTTGGTGTCGATTGTGGCAAGGGCGTGGTTTTGGCCGTGAATACTTGCTCCTAGGAGCCGTAGATTTTCCGATCGGTCATCGTCTACGAGGCCGTTTATGTGGTCGACGTGTTCGGCGTAATGTTGTGCCGTTACGTGACCGCCTACTAAGGTCCGCTCCAGGCCGTAGGACATGACCAGGCGACTACGATACTGCCGGCCGCTGGCGTTGGAGTAACGATGTGATTTGCCCAAAGTCACCATGATTCGGCCTCGCGAATTTGCCGTTTCGTGGCCGTACCGGGGACCATGCGACGACTCAAGCAGCCAGGGCCGGTGATTACACCCTGGGAGCAAGGTACGATGATTGGACCATCGAGGCACCTGAACTACTCGTTCCCAAGTTCTCTGATTTGGTCGGATTCTCCGCACTCGGGGCATTCGAAGATTTGCGGGCTGTCGCTTGCGAAAGAGCGCTGGCAGGCGTCGCAAGTGTATAGCTTAGATTTGATCATTTCGGCTCTGTTGAGTTCCGGAAGTTCCGATGGCGGGTGAAGTAATTTTTCGGCGAGGCCGGTGAAACGGTTTGCGTCTCTCAGATTGCCACTGGCATAGGTCAGTGTTGCCGACTGCCCTATGAGGACAAGTAGTTTTTCGGCCCTGGTCATTCCGGTATAGACTAGGCTTCTCTTCAGGTGCCATTTGTGTTCATCGTGAACGATCATTATTACGGCTGGAAACCCGCCTCCTTGTGCCTTGTGGACTGTGCACGCGTAGGCAGGGAGGAGCCCTTCCAGGTGCTCTTTTGTGTAAAGGATGTCCCTGTTTTCGAACTGTAGCCACGCCTCCTTCTTCCGCTGATCCCATGACAAGACTGCCCCGACGTCGCCATTGAAAGTTTTGAGGGCGTAGTTGTTTCTCACCTGCATAACTCTGTCTCCTACTCGGATAGGCCAGTTTCCCACCTTCTGGCCATCTGGATTTAGCAGGCTTTGGAGACGTAAGTTCAAAGCAACGGTTCCGAGCTCGGTACCATTTAGCGGGGTCAGGACCATGACGTCCTTGAGTGGGTCAAGGCCAAACCTTTCAGGGATATGGCGAGTTAGGAAACCGTCGAGAGCTTCGAGAATCCCGGCAGAGGTGTTTTTTCTGTGGATCCAGAAATCGGAATTTTCTCCGTGACCAGGGTACTCGAGTGGTTTCCCGTTGATAAATCGGTGCGCGTTTGTCACGATCCGCGACCCGGCGGATTGCCTGAAGACTTTATTTAGTCGAATTACTGGTATTTTCTCGGATTTTATGATGTCTCGAAGTACCGCTCCGTATCCGATGCTTGGAAGTTGATCCTGGTCGCCAACGATCACTATCCTACAACCAAGAGGAATAGCATCCAGCAATCGCGCTGCCATGCTAGTGGTAAGCATGCTGGACTCGTCAACGACAAGGGCCTGGCAGGATAGGCGGAATTGTCGGGAACGGGCAAAGCCCTGCGGCCCATATTCGAGGAGCCGGTGAATTGTTTTTGCTTCGCAGCCGGTGGCTTTTTCGAGCTGCTTTGCAGCTTTGCCCGTGGGTGCACACAGTTCGATGTTCAGTCCGGCTCGATGCCATGTTTTAACGATTGCCTGAGTTATGGCCGTTTTGCCGACCCCTGGGCCTCCAGTGACCACTATGACCGGCTGGTGGCAAGAGGTGGTCACTGCGTAGTTCTGGTCGTGACTGAGAGTGACGGCGGTCTCGTTTGATGTGATTGTCATCAGCTGGCCCGGAAGTGCGCCGGCTTCAATTGTGGCGACCTTAACCTTCGAAAGGGCAGATAGCCGTATCGAGACCACCGATTCTTCACGATTGTTCTTGTCTAGATAAACACTGTTTCCGTCGATGTGGATCTTCCCGGAGTTCACGATTTTCCGCAGATAGCCGCCAATGGTCGCCTCTTTGAGCTTCAGGAGTCTGGTTGCTCCTTTGAGTCCCCTGTCCTTGTCGCCATTGAGTAGGATTTTGATTGGCAGATAGGCGTGGCCCCTGCCAGCTGCTTGGTTCAGTGTTTCGACAACCCCGGCCTGTATCCGTTGAAATGAACCGTACGACACAAAGCCGGAAGCCAGGGCGATCTTGTCCGCTGTCGCGAATCCTATGCCCCTGACGTCAAGTAGGCCGTAGGGGTATCGCCGGACTACTTCGGAGGCATCGTCTCCGAACTTCCTCAAAACCCTCGCCACGGCTGCCAGCGGGACGTGTTTGTCTCGCAAGTCCATAGTCAGCTGGTCCCGCTCGCTTCGTTTCCTGGATCCCCTGGCTACGGCTTTGGCCTTTGCGGGTCCGATACCGTCAATTTCTTCGAGACGGGCAGGGTCTTTGATCGTCTCGAGAAGTTCTTCGATTTCCATGTCGCCGAAGTGTTTGACGATGCCCTTTGCAGTGACTTTGCCAACTCCCGGAGCCTGGGCGATCCACTCGATGAGGCCGGGACCGATTTCCGGGCGCCCAACGGTGGCTTCCTGAACCTGGAATTGTCGCCCCCACTCTATCGCTGTCTTTGCCCTTCCAGAACCCTTGGACTCCATTATGCGTTTCCCAGCCACTCAAGAAGTCGGGTCATTTCGTCGTGTCGAGCCAGAGCGAGCCTCTGTACCAAACGCGTCTTCTTGGTGTTTAGGGACCGTATCCAGGCTTCGTCTCGGCGGCGTTCGATTTCCTGCTTGATCTCAGAGAATGACTTCATGCTGATCTCTCCTTGCCCCTGTGCGTGATGGCCGTTTGACGTCGGGACGGGCGCCTGTGGCCGGTTTGAGGTTTTCCCAGGAAGGGGTTGACTTCCTAGTACCGTGATACTACTATGGTCCTAGGAGTTGGCGCAAGGGCAAATCCGAGGAAAGGGGCGGCAGAAAATGGCGGCGGTCAAAGAGAAGAAGGTACAAGGGGGTCTAACGCTTCCGTGGAAGCAGTACACGAAACTACGCGAGTATGCCGCGAAACAGTTGAGGCCATTGCAGGAATGCCTGGCGGAAGCGGTAGACCAGTGGGCTGACAAAGGGGAGCGCCTGGGCCCTGACGGCAGGCTGAGACCAAGGCGAGAGGGCAAGACAGCGGAACCGTGCGGTGTGCGGGTTTTCTCGCATAAGGGGCGAGACGAAGAGGGCGAAAATCGCCAGGTAGCTGACGGCGATGGGACGGAATCCTGAGATTAGAAATCAACCAGAAGGGGAAAAAAGATGCCAGCTAAATCGACGGCGAATACGGGGTCAGACGGAGACGGATCGGCGTTCCGGCCGCCAGAAGGGGTCCACAGGGCGGTTCTGGCGGAGGCGCTAGATATGGGAATGAGTACGCCGTTCAAGCCTGGTGACAAGCCGAAGCCTACGGCGTTGGCTATTTTCGTTCTTCCTGAGTGTCTACTTGGTTCCGAAGCCGAGGAGCGTGAGGGAGAGCCGATGGAGGTGAAGTGGTGGATAAACAACTTTAATTTCTCGCACAATGAAGACCCGAAATGGCAGAGCACCTATGAGAAGTTGATGGCCACTTGGCTTGGCAAGGTGGTGACTCCTGAGCGGTCTGCTGGTTTCATCTTGGGTCGTGAACTGGGAACAGGGCCGGAAGATTGGAATCCGAGCTTGAAGGAAAAGAAGCTCAAGAAGCAATTCAAGAAAAAGCCGGGAATTCCGATTGGCGCATCCTGTCTGCTCAGGGTTGTTCATTCGTTGAAGAAATCTGGCAAGACGTATGCTGAGTTGGCGCCCCCCTATGCGCCTGAGAACAAGGCACTCCCCGGGTCGAAAGAATACAAGGAGCATCTTGCGATGCAGGCCGCGTGGCTACCAGGGCTAAGGCCGGCCGACGATAAGGCGAGGTCTTATGGGGTGCCAGAGTCTTACGTCAAGTACAACGACCGTAAGAAGTCAGACGAACAGCAGCAGGGTTCTAGTAGTCAGCAGCCGTCAAGTGTCGGGCAATTTCCCGACGAGCCGGAAGATGACGATTCGATTCCTTTTTGACTTGCTGTTTAGGAACGAGAAAGGGGAAACTATGCAGGACGATGAAAGATTTCCGGGTACGTTTGTTGGTGCCGCTATGCCGATTCCGAAATTCGGCGAACAATGGGAGGCTCCGGGGGACATCTCAAGGAGGTCTGCTTCCAACGACTTCCCGGCCGCGCGCAAGAGTGCGGCCGGGGCTTTGGTTGCGCTTCGAGATCGTTTTGACCAGCTGGCTGAGGAGCTTGATCCGGTCACTGCCACGTCGGAGCAGGCCACTCAGGCTGCTCTTCTGGTCGAGGAGATCGGCAGAGCCGCTGGCCATGCGCGTAAAGTGCTGGCCGGATCGGTACTCGAGTGGTTTGCCAAAAACGAGGGCGGGGTCCGGGAGCTTGACGCGGGTCCGGAGAAGTACTTTTGGCCCGACCGGTCGCCAGGAGATCCTTTGGTTAAGGACGTTTCGGCGCTGGGTCTTGCTCTGTGGGACGTGAGAGCTTACGGAGTGGTACTGGAAGCGGTGTTAAATAATCCCGAGGCGGCTGAGCGGGTTCGAGAGGTGTTCCGGGACATAGTAGAATCAACCATGTCGAAGAACGCCTTTCTGGCCGGCAAGGCGAAGAAGATTCTCGGTCCTGAAGAGTGGTGGAACCACTACGACCGGTCGTCTATTGACAAGCTCAAAGCGGGGCCGGTGGCGAAGTTGGGGGTAGGGAACAAGAGATTCATGGCGAAGCACAGGAAGGGGTCGTGATGGCGCGAATTCGACTGATACTCAAGGTTCCCGGCACTCGCCAAACAAGCGAGGAGACCTGGCAAGATACTACCCGTTTCGAAACTGTTGACCTTGAGTGTCCTGCGGAACTCGGTGATCGGTTGCGGGCTAAGACTGGTGATCCATGGGGCACGGCCGATGCGTTTATTGTGGGCGCTGAATACGTGCCCGGGGCAAAGGCCGATGCCGGCCAAGCCTGAAGTTAGTTTGTCGTTTGAGCCCGTCAAGGAGTGGGTCGACCCTTCTACTGGCGAAGTGGTAAAGGGGTCGGTTGCCCTTGACGGCAGTTGGGAGCCGATTGGAGAATGGGCTCCGCGACGGAGGTTTGGCGAAGACTTTGGCGGGTCAAATGTCGATCTTGGGTCCGTCGAAGGCTTGCGTTATCAGCTGAGGCAGTGCTTACTTAGTTCTGAGGATGCGTTATCTTTCGCTGCCGGTTGTTGCGATCGCTACCGGCGCTACAAAGCTGCTAGAATCAGGGCATATGCAGCAGCAATCAGAGCTCAGCCAGATGGCGGTCCGGCAGCTCCCCGGAAGCTCAAGGCCGAAATGGTCATTGCGGAGCTCAAGGCCAGGGAAGAGGACGCGTCTCTTGCCTGGGAGATGGCCAAGATCGCTTGCAAGACGCTCGCCGAAGACAAGGGTGCTGTCCAGTCTGCAATTAAGCTGTTACTCAATCAGGCCGATCTGGACGGGCATGCGAAGTGAATGGCGCAGGTCCTGCCGTTTGAAATCTCAGTGGACCTGAGGGGCGACAAGGTGCTGGTCAGGTGTTGGGCAAGAGGGCGCGACTTTAAATCGATCAAGGGGGAAATTTGTGAGAGACAAGTTCAACAACTTGACGACCAATCTTGCTCCGTGGATTGACATAGCGGCAATTTCGTGGATTTGCTACCTGGTCAGCCAGGGGCATTTCGGAGACTGAAAGGGGGTATCGTGGTGAACTTGACTGTTGATCTTACGGCTTTGAGTGTGGAAGACAGGGAGCGCTTGGTCGGTCGCAGAATGGGCGGATGGCTTTGTCGGTTGTTTGATCAGCTCTTCGGCCGAAGCAAGATATTTCCTTGGCCTAGCGGTGTTGCTGTTTTGTATTATTCTTGGCCCGCCAGGACATACCGCACGAGGCTTGGTGAGCTTCTGATCTTGTCCCGACTGCGATGTCCTATCGCGACGTCATAGAAGCCCTCAAAGGGTCTGGGTGTGACCCCAAGGGCAGTGGGCAGCAGCACAAGGCCCGTTGCCCAGTCCACAGGGGAGACGATAGAAGTCTCTCAGTGGACCTGAGGGGCGACAAGGTGCTGGTCAGGTGTTGGGCAAGAGGGTGCGACTTTAAATCGATCACAGCGGCTCTACGGCTGCCTGAGGGGGCATTCTTCGAGGCAGCAAGGATACCGAGTGGCAGATACTCAGGCGGCCGACGCCAGAAAGGAGATTCAGTGGGTGAGAAAACGGGGTTCGACAAACCGACTCTGGAGCAGATCGCGGCAAAGTCAGGAGTGGCGACAGATCACTTGCGGGCCCTTGGCTGGACCGAAGGATTCTATAAGTGCGAGAAGAAGGACGGCACTACGTACATGGTCGAGGGCTGCCGGGTGCCGTATTATCGGCAAGCGGAGAAAGGGGAAAAAGGGGCTATAGAGCTCGAGGGGTGCGACTGGCCGGCGATGGAGACGTTTGCCAAAATCAGAGCATCCCTTGAAGGTGCCCCGAAGTATGTTTCCGAGAGGTGCGGCGTATCCTTGCAGCTCTATGGCGAGTGGCTGTTAGACGAGTACCGGGCCAGGCCGAGACCATCTCTGATTTTTGTGGAGGGGGAAACCGATTTTGCCGCCTTGAGGTCCCAGGACTTGCCGGTCGTAGGAATACCCGGGACGGGAGCTGTGGAGACGGTACTGAGGGCTGAGCATGTTCAAGGGTTCGAGCGGCTGTATCTGATTCGCGAGCCTGGCAATTCTGATCCTGCGAAGGGTGATAGTGGGCTGAAGTTCTGCCAGCATTTCGCAAAGCACTTGCCGACCCTTGGCCGGACCGTGCCTGTCAGGGTGATAGAGCTGCCAGAGAAGGACCCGGCGGCTATGCTTAGGGCTAGGGGTGCTGAGGGATTTCTGCCGGCGTTCAACGAGGCGGCAAAGGCGGGGGTATCGCTTAACACGATCCCAATGCCCACGGCTGGCGAAATTAAGAGGCTGCTCCAATGGGGCGATAAGGTCAAGATGAAGCCGATCAAATATCTCATGCATCCGTTGCTGCCTGCCGGCAAGTTGACCTTGGTATGTGGCAAGGCCGGTCTCGGTAAGTCGTTTTTTTTGATGGCTCTGTCAGCAGCTATTACGCGGGGCAAAGTGCTGGAGAATTGCGATGCTGAGCGTAGTGATTTAGGGAGTGGCCGGGTTCTGGTGTTTTCTGGCGAAGACGAGTTAGAGGATACGCTAGCGCCACGCCTTATGGTGTGCGGCGGAGACTTGTCGAAACTAGTGGTCTACAATACGCGCGAAAACCGGGTGACGTTTGCCGACCTGGAGCACTTGCGCAAAGTCGTCGAAGCGGTCCGCCCGTCGATGATTTTTTTCGACCCAATCTCTAGGTTTTGGCCACCTGGCGCCGGTTCGATGAATGACCAGGACGTGGTCGCTCCGATACTTGAACCGATTTGCGACCTGGGGATTCCATATGGTTCCGCTGTTGTTCTTGTCGGATGGAGTTCGAAAGGAGGTAAGGATTCAGCCCTGGATGCCGTATTTGGGTCCGTGGTATGGAGTGGGTCAGCTAGGAGCGTTTTGACCGTAATGCCGGCGGAAGACAATCGCCCCGGAGTCAGGTTGGCAATAATAAGTCAAGCCAAGGTAACGAACGCGGCGAACGCGGCGTCCCTGATATACCAAATAACCGGCGACATGTTCGAGCTCTCGCCTCAGCAGGTCGACGAATTGTCCAAGGAGGAGATAGAGGCTGTGCGTCGTGCGGGCTCTTTCCGCTGGCTCGGCACTGTTGACGTGACAGCTGACCAAGCCGCGACGGGCAAGACTAATACCGGCGTCGGTTCGCTTCGTCAAGCCGTGCAAGTGTTGGAGAAGCTCTTCAGGGGTCGCGGAGACGTAGGGGTTCCGGCGGCTAAAGCGGTCGAGGTTGTCGATGGTGTCAAGTCAATGAGCTATTTTTACGGGGCAAAGATAGAGCTGCGGCTAACGGAGCGTCCCGGTCCTGGAGGCCCATTATTGTTTGCGCCGAGCAAAGCCGAGGAAGAAGAGCAGGTGATGATGTGGTGATCTCTCCTGTCGAACAATTCAATCAAGCTCTTACAGCCCAGGTGCCGTTAGAGCAGATCGCTCCTGAAGAGCGCGCCGTATTCCCCTCTCCGCTAGGGGCATGGCTCGCGCGAGGGCGACCGCTCCATTTCCGAAATAATCTGCGTCGGTCAGGGGCCACTCCTGCGGGGCTGTTGCACTATTGGCTTGTCAAGTGCCCTCCCTGGTTGCAGATCGAGAAGTGGACCAAAAAACAGGTCGAGGAGCGCTTCGAGTCCTGGCCTGAGCCGATTCGGGCGGTCTACAATCGTGACCGCACTGCTTTTGTCGAGTTGATTACCGTTAAAGGTAAGGTTTCAGCGCGGTCTCGGTTGGTGTGCGGCAGGTACGGAGCCTGGAGGGCTATGGCGGCGCTCGAGGTCGGATCAATGCCGGTAAGTGACTTTTCTTGGGCCGGGCTGGCGACCAGGGTTGCGGGCGGAGTCCTTGACGCGGGAGAGGGCTATTCCCTGGTGTCGGACAATTCCAAGAAGCGCGTCGAGGGCGTGGTATATACCGCATCTGAGATAATAAGACTGCTCGAGGCAGGCAGCGATTCCTTGGCCACTGTGGCAGGCGTCAAGGCTGTTTTCGATAGGGCTACGATTCTGTCGATTGAGCGCAAGACTGCGCTCCAAGCGGGTCCTGCCAGGGTGCCGGGATCTATTCACACGTTCCTTCGGGAAGTAAGCGGGTGAGGCTTGACTTCGGTTTCAAGATCTGACAGGATAGCTCCAGTGGCCACGGGCCACTGTTTAGAGATACTGATTACAGGTGGCGACCGGTTCCGTGCGTGATCACCAGCAACCCCTCCGGTGCTGAGGTGCTTTCGCCGGGTGAGTGCCGGTCGCCACTTGGTTAGCAGAAGAAAGGGGAAGAGCGTGAGTTTAAAGGAACGGGCAGATGCCGCGAGGCGCAAAGCGGATGAGCTCGAAGACCTGCTGAGTTCGCTCGATGGCGTTCCCGAGCTGTTGGATCAGTTCAGGTGGCATTGTGAGTCGATGGCCAAGCCAAATACAACCAAATGCTCTCAGGGCTATTACCTGTCCCTGGCCAGGAAGTGCAAGGAGCTTATTCGGCAAATCGGTGCTGAGCCATCGAAGACTCGCCGGGTAGTGTCGGACTGACGCTATGCTTCTCGAGAACCTCGGCAAGCATGCCCTGGCGGCGTCCCGCGAAGACACTAAGTCCACGGCGGTCCGCAAGGTGCGTGAGAATCACGAAGACCACTTGTCTGCGGCGCTCAATTACTGGCTGGACTTGCCGGAAGTAGAGCTACGTGGAGCAGGGTTCCATGTGCCGAACGAGCGTGCTTCCAGGGCGGAGGCGGGCAGGCTCAGATGGGTAGGTGTGAAGCCTGGGGTAGGCGACTGGATATTCGCGGGGCCTCCCGCAACGGCGATAGAGTTGAAGTGGGGCAAGAACGTTCAGTCTCCAGCGCAGAAGCAGTGGGCAGCCAAGTTTGTTGACGGGTGGACGGGATACTTAGACCTTGAAGAGCCTGACGCGAAGAAGCGGACGGTTATCGAATCTTTCTTCGAAGATTCCTTTGCTCCCCGCTATTACGTCTGCCGTACGCTCACGAACGCCGTCGACGTTCTCCATACTCGAGGGTTACTGAGAGCTCCTCTCTCTCGCGAAGACCTTGATAAGTCGGTTGCCGTTGTCCTGCGCTGGTGGTTGGCCAAGTACAGGAAGGAGCTGGAGCCATGAGAAGATTCACAGTTCAGGTGTGTGGCTATGTCCCCGGCGGACCGATGAAGAGGGTTCCCCTAAACCTCAGTATGATCAGGAGCAAGAACCCCGGAGAGGGGCCGGACTGGGTTTTGTTCTCGGACCTTACCGCCGACGAGGCCGAGCAACTGTCGAAGGACGTGGCAGTGTCGATTCTCGTTGATTGGGCAAAAATGCAATGCGTCAAGAAGCGCCTGGATCATCTTCTGCTCGGCAGTAGCGATGGCGTTGAGCCCCCGGGCCTTCGGTCCCTGGGGAGTCAGGGCCAGGACTGATGACGATCGATCGCGAAGTAACCCCTGTCCAGCGGTTCGAGGCGCTCCGCGTTCTCGTTGGGTGCCATAACCGCGTACATGCATCCGAGCTCACGAAGCTGTCTCATGTGACCATACGCCGCATTGAAGAGACCTGCCAGCGGGTCAATATCGAGAGTCTGGAGTCCTACGCTGGTATGTTGGGGATAGCGTGCGCGGAAGTAGAGGGGATCAGGCATGGTCGATTGCGGCTTAGCGTCAGACTGGTGAAACTGAAGAAGGGAGATGGCATGAGTTTGACAAGTCGGAATAGTCGGCTACTTTCGCACTCGGGCACACCATGAAAAGCGAACAGCAAATCAGAGACATGGTGTCGCACATTGCAGCCGATGAACGCTTACACTACGAGCCTGCGTTCGTCCTGGTCAATGCCCCCCTGGCCCTTATCCAGACGGAGCTAACCGCTCGCGTCAGTGTTTTGCGGTGGGTGTTGGGCCTGGGCCAGTACGGCGGAGGCAGTGCCGGCGAGGCGACAGAGGAGAAGAAGCCATGAGCAAGAAGACAGGAACGGCGTGGCTGGCCATGGACCGTGCAGGGAATTGGAATTTGGCGGGGTGGAGTGCGGCTCACCGGGGGAACTTGGCTGATGGCGATTCTGCGGGTTCGTCAATTGAGGCCCTGGAGACTGACTTATACAGGCTGCATAAGTGCGTTTTTGAATTACCTGATCCTCCTAAGGAGCAAGGAGAGGGCCTTGAGCTCAGGGTTAGCGAAACTTTCGCAGACTCACAGGGCGTTGCGGATAAATAACGCAAGTCTTCTCTTGCTTAATTGGAAAACGTAGAAAATCGAATGCCGAACGCCGCAGTACAAAGTGCTTCCGGGAGTAACCCGGAAGCGGCTATAGATCTCCATCGCAAGGCGTTCAAGATGCGCGTTGAGGGAATGGTGTATACCGAAATCTGCAAGGCACTGCCTCTGCGCACTACTGGCTTGTATGCCGGTAGGCCGTACACCCCCGGAACGGTTCATACCTGGGTCAAGAAGGAGCTCGCCAAGAACTATCCGGCGGACAAGCGCTTAGCTGAAAGCATGCGTCAACTGGAGGACGCACGCCTAGAAAGGAACCTGGCCGCTCTAGAGCCTCAGCTAAGGACTCACGAGCCTTGCCTGACGTGCGGTCGGGGGGGCCGGGAAGCAAGTCCGGTAGCTATCAGGACGGCGGTAACTATCTCGGAGCGTAAGGCGTCTTTGCACGGCCTTGACGCCCCTAGGGAGCTGGCGGTTTACGATGCGTCGATGCGGCAGCTCGAGGAGGCCAACGCGCTGTATCGGCGGGTGATTCTGGATACCTTGCCGACCAAAGAGGCACACGCGTTACTTTACGCTCTCGAGGTGGCAGCGTGCGAAGCAGACGGGGTGGCTCCACCGGCAAAGGAGGTCAAGGACTTGCGGGCAATCGAAGGGAAGGTAGAGCCTTGAGGACGGTCCCCCTTGCTGTTTTTGGCCTAATCAAACCTAAGGTGGCCGATGGCCTTCTTGAACAATGGGGCCACTATCTTGGCTCCAACCGACGTCCCTTTGGGCGGCAAGACTTTGCCCTTGAGGCCGATGGCCTGGGAATCGTCGCAGTTGCTGTCTCAGCGTCAACCGTTGGCAGTACCAGTGCTGGCCGCCCACGAAAGGAAGTTGTAGAGCTGTCGCGCTTGGTTCGCCACCCCGACTACCCCTGGGCCACAGTAGCCTGTCTGCGGCTGTGGCAATCTATCGGGGCCACGCTGTGGCCATATTGGCCTGCGGAGATTGCCGTGTCTTATTGTTCCTTGCGAGAGCACGGCCCTGGTGGAGGAAAAATCTACCAACTCGCCGGCTGGCGCAAGCATTCCGTTATGAAAGGATCTACCGGCGGGGGTACGTGGACAAACAGGGCTAGCAAGAAATCAGGCGGCGCCAAGACTCTGTGGACGTTCGATCTGGAAAGATCCGTGAATCATGGGCAGTCGAAGGAAAGTCGGGACAACAACGATGAGCATTAGTACGCCAGCGACGCGCTGTATGGAAGAGCTCCTTAACCGAAACCGCCTACTTAATGAGTGGGTTGCTAGTGACAAGCTTTCGAAGCGGCTGCGCAAGATGTCCGGCGAAGCCTGCCTTGCTAGCGCTGTCAACCCCCAATCAGGGATTCTTCGAATTTTCTTCACTCTTCCCTCTGCTTACCTACATCTGTTACACTTCCCTGCCATGAGCCCAACGATGCGCCACTCAGATACCCCTTGCACGCCCGCTGGGCATTGCTCAGGGCGTTATCTCTACTCAGGCAGGGGGTAAGTAGCTATGGCACTCCAAGACGACATAGACGCGCGAACGCACGTAACGTTCGCCTGGGACGGTACCGGGCCAACGAGCGACATCCAAAGTCTTCACCGGTCGGCAAACTACGCGTTTGACATGCCGGCATTGTCAGGAACCTCGGTTACGGTGAGATCCGGCCTGTCAAGAGACGACACCATGAAAGCCGTTCGCGCGGGACTGGTGCTGGTTGTCGTGGCAGACGCTATCAATCCGATCATTGATAATGGCGAAGCTATGTCGCTTGCGGCCCTTACCTATTGCGAACTTGAACTGGATAATACGCCAGTGGCCGGTTTCGAGGTCAAGGTGGGCCTCAGACGGCTAGGCGTGGACTCATAGAGCAGGACTATGAGCTCGTCTTGGTTTTTGCTTAATGTTGCTGCCGGCAATGAGGGCGACGGGGGCACAATCCCAAGCTTCCTGTCGGGCCTCACGGTGGATTTGCGCCGCGAAAACGCCATCCTGGACGTCGGTGGCGTGAACCCTTGGACCAATCTGGGATTGTTGTCAAACCTTACTGCCAACGTGGAAGCCAATAGACCTCAGTTGATTGCAACTGCCGTCAGCAGCGACGCTGTCGATGACAGAATGGCGATAGGCAGCGGCGCCGACACTGTTTTTTCAAACGCTGGGTGTAGCGGTTCCGCAAGAATAGCCTACAATGGAAAGACTGCTCTGAACAGGCAGTGGCAGGCGGCTCATAGGATTGGCTCCCCTCCTTTGAATTTTCGAATAGACGCCACTACCGTGAGCGCTAGAAATGGCTCCACGGTACTGCTAACGACTGCCCACGGAAAAGCAACAGATGAATTCTTTGTGTACCAGTGGCGTTATGGGGGAGCGGGGACAGCTCTTGAGCAACGAATAGATGGTGGTTTATGGACGACCTCCGCCACCTGGACCTTAACGCTCGGTGCGGCTGACGACTTCGCCATTATGGGCACATCGGCGGCGGCGGCTGTTGATATGTCCCACGATGTTGTCTATAACGAAGACCACAGCCGAGCCCAGATCGAAGGGCTGTATAATTGGATGAAGGATCAGTCATGAGCGGTGACGTGCAAACATGGTCACTGACCAGGGTCACCGGTTCTGATCCAAGGGGCCAGTACAATGCAAACGCAAGGGCATTAGAGTCTGATCCTAACGCTGGCGACTCTATGACTGTAGAGCTAAGCAAGGTGGGTAGTCCGAGCCCTATAGTGTGGCATATCAATTCGTGGTTCGGAACAGCTGAACAGGCGGAGAGAATCCAGCGCGAAGTCTTGGACCCCATCGGCAACCACAACAACGGAGCTTCGGCCAACTGTGCGTCGTATCGCACCGACGAGGTTGAAGAATCGGAGGGCTCGCCGGACGCAGAAAACGGAACCGCCACGACAGCACCCTTCGGGGGATGGAACTTAGAGAGGGTGCTGGCCGACCTTGTCAGGAAGCGCGACCAGCTGGAGTTTGTGGCATAGTCCTGGGCGACAGCAGCGGGTTTCCTTCATCACTCTACGGACCCGAGCAAGCTCTCGGGTCCTTTTTGTGCCTGAGGGGGTTGACTGCACCACAGTGGTGCGGTAGAGTCTTCCTTGGCTGGCGAGTGGGTCGTTACTTAGGTGCCCCGGTTCAAGTCCGGGTCTCGATTGCCGGCCGGTTCCCGCGGGCGCTTCAATGGGGCGTTATCCCAAATGGAAAGAGGACGCGCATCCTTATGCGTTTCGTCCGGGTTCGAGTCCCGGGCGCCCCACCATGTCATGGCTGGAGCTAAGGAGAAAAACCCAATGAACGAAAACTTTGACTTTAGGGCCATGGGATACACCTCGCCCGGTGACTGGGCGCGCCTTCACGACTTAATTCCGGCCGACTTGCCCGAGATCCAGCGGCAAGCCTTCGAGAACGGGGCAGACACCAAGGATCGGGTTTGTGACCTGCTGACCCGTAATGGCGTCCAGTTCGATCGTGTGTTCATCCCGGGGGCGGCGCGGGTAAGAAACGTGTCGGCGGTCCGCGAGTCGACCACAACCAAGGAAGGGGATTGATAAATGGCAGGAAGAAAACCAAGCCCGTTGGGGTCAGACGTACAACACAAGGTGTCTCTGGTGTTCAAGGCAGCAGATTTCGGAGTGACCGAGCAAGAGCGAGAGGACTGCTTAGCCGGTCTCGCTCTTCAGGCTGTCCATGATCGGCCAGACTTTCCAGGATGGGTTGGCAACAAGGTAGAAGACGCTTTGGCTGCGGCTGCCGCAGCTGGCCAGGAGCTTCGAGAAGCTCAGGAAGCTGTTGATGCCGAAGAGGCGCGCCAAGCTCACCTTGAGGGGCTGGCGAAAGTCTACGGCCTCAGTCCGAAGAAGGTTAGAGCTGCCCTCGAGTCGGCATGCGAGATCGTCTCCGGGGCGAAAGCCAAGAAAAACTAACGGGCCCGCATCCTTTAAGTGGGGTATCGTGGCCTCGCAAATGGCTTTCCTGGCATTCGTCCTGTGTCGGCCCGGTGTGCACAGCAAGAGCAGGGCAAGGGGAGCAAACAGGGGATCCCGTGACCAGACCTGGGCTCACTCAGGAGCGGGGTTGTTTCAAACGAAGGGAGACGAGAATGGCGGTAGTACAGGACGAAGCCGTGGAAGAGGCGAGGAATCCATCCGGCGAGCCGGGCGGCCGCGAGCTTGGCGACTTGTGCGGCAAACCAATTCGGGGCGAAATCTCAGGCTTGTCGGCCTTGTGCGTTCGTCTCTCGGACCATGGCGGGTGCTGCGAACCGTTTTTTTTTGACACGTATGATTCAGCGACTGGTCCAGGGCCGACACCGAAGAACGAGCCGTGACGAAAGCGAGATTTAGGCGCTCCTCGGCGGGCCTCATGTCCCAGGCTGCCAGGGAGCTGCGGCCTGATTCCGTAGCCGATGATCAGCACAGGGAGCGGGCTCGTGAACTCTACGCCGCAGGCGACCCGGAGAGGTATATCCGCAGGGTGTTCGGGTGGACTTTGGCCAGGGACCAGACACGACTGATTCAGGCTTACCTTGAATCGACTCAGCTCCTGGCAGTAGGCGCAAATGCAACGGGCAAGTCCGCTGCCCTTGCGGCTATGGTGCTGGGCTGGACGTTTGATGCTGCCGGGTCAGCGATTGAAGAGGACGGCAGGCCCAGGGGATGTGTAATTCTGATCGTGGCGGCTACCGGAGACGCTGGGCTCGAAGCGTACCAGAAACACTTCTTGGAGCTTGGGGAGAGGGCAAGGGACCGAGGCCATTTGCTGCCAGGTTGGGGCAGGCATTCGACGAAGTCGGTTAACTGGCAGCCGATCGAAGGCCGTTGGTACATGCGGAGAATTACGGCTCCTGTTACGGCAGGAGCTGATGAGGTGTCTCACCATGTCTTAGGGGCGCACCATTCGAACATGGTGGCGTGGTTGGAAGAGGTCAAGGCGATTTCGCCGGCCGTGATTGAGGCTCTCAAGGGCAGGCTCAGGGGGGCGGATAATCGAGCTGTCGGGTCAACAAACCCGACATCAGCTACCGGGCTTGGACATCATCTGTCTCAGGTGGTCAGGTGGCGAACGGTCTACAGCTCGGCAGTTGGCCGGATTGGGTTCGGCCTTGGAGAGTCAAAGGTTGAGGGACTCCAGGCTCACGAGAACATTCAGCAACGGCGAGAGGTCATCCCGGGAGCGGTTTCTCATGTGGTGGTAGAGGCTGACCTTAGGGACCAGCGGAACTTTGAGATTCGCGGGAAGCACTGGGATAGCGCCGAGAAGCCACCAGAGGGCTTCTGCCGGCCTAAGCCGGAGGCCGGCGACTTCCTGTACGCGCTGCCCCCAAGTGGCTTAGAGGACGTCCTGGGGCCTCGAGAGGACGGGCACCCTGGGCACCCTGCTGTCGAGGTGCTGGTGATTCGACCGCTTACCGGCAAGGCATACGGGGTGATCGTGGGCGGTTGGCCTCCGATCGATCCGCGGTCGCTCTTCGGCGCCTATATGCTGGGCAAAGCGGTAGAGCTCCGGTTGAGAGTGCCCGATGCCGAAGGAGCTCCTCGAGTGGTGGGGGTAGACGCTGCCTACGCCGAGGGTGGGGACGAGATGATCGGCACTCCCTGGTGGGGCCTGAGCCCTCGGGACTTGCTTGAGCTGGCATGGCAGGCGAGGGAGCAGGATGGAGACAGTTTGCAAGACGGAGCGCGAGTGCTGATGATGCAGTTCAGCATGGATTCTGAATCTTGGAAAAAGGAGGTGATGAACCATCAGCCGAGCAGAGAAAAACCTGGTGTGGAAAGCACGTTGGGCGACCTGGAAGGCAACGCGCATTTGACGCAGGGAGTTTCCGCATCGTCCGATCCGGGCGGGAGCTCCCTGAAGTTAGCCCGAAGTGTAAATTTACAAGATGGGCTAATCGGCACTAAATTTCCCGGCGTCCCCGCGATTATCGGCGAGCCCTATTCCCTCTCAGTGGACGACAAGGGCGCTAAAGCGGCCGAGGAACTGGTGACCAGGTGGGGGAAGAGCCCTGTCTATCAAGTGGACCTTGGCGGGGGCCATGGCGTCGGATCGAGCCTCAAGGCGATGGGCTGCACAGTGCGGTGGATTCAGTTTGGGGCGGCACCGTTACTGCCTTTGCCAGGCCAGGATCGGGCAGCGGCTAACGCCCGGTCTATGTACGCCTTTGACCTGGCCGACGCTATAGCCCTTGGCTTGGTGGTCATGTGCCGAGACCAGAAGGCGCATGAAGACTTGATAGCCCTGGGGGTGCCCGAGATCAAAGAAACGGCAGCTCCACGGGGATCCGCTCGAGGGAGCAAGATTGACGTCATGATGCTTGCGCCAACCAAGGAAATCAAGAAGATTTTGGGAAGATCGCCGGACCGTGCGGCGTCGATAAAGTGCGCTTCAGCAAGACCACCAAAGGAGACCTGGGAATGACCCCCGCGAATCAGGCGTTGCTGGAGGTGATCACCGTTAGGCATCATGCTGCTGAGATCGTGAAGCTACACAAAGCACTGGACGCGATCAGAGAACTCGATTCCGGCCGTGCTCAGGCTATAGCAGCAAAAGCGCAGGCGAAGTGATGCCGGGGTCTGTGGAAAGTGCGTGCTTCTATTGTGACGCTAAGGCAGAGAATGATTGTCGCCGGTGCGGCGCGGCGATTTGTCGGCAACATTCAACGGAAGATGGCGAGTGCTACGACCGCGAGGTGAGGTCTCCGCTTCATGGGCCACCAGGGCTTGAGGAGTGGATAGCCGAAACATCTCCTTTTGAAGAGTCCCGAGAAGAATCTTCTTGACACTGACCCACAATGGTGCAAGGATGGAAACCCATGGCGGCAAAAGAACACATTCAAAGAAAATCCATTGGCCTGAGCCTTGCCCAGTGGTCGGCTGTCAGGGCCTACGGCCGAGCTCATGGAGGCGTATCGGACTCGGCCGTGATAGCCAGGGCTGTGGACGTATTGCTCAAGACCAGGGAGGCGGAAGCCGTGACCAAAGCGGAAAAGATCCTGGCCTACCTCGAACTGCCAACGGACGGGCTGGCCCGTGACCGAGTGCGTGATTTCATTCTGGAATCGACAAAAGGAGAAGGACGTGAGGAATAGCTTTATCTGCGTAGCTCTACTGGTGTTCGCCCTGCTTCTTCCAGGATGCGCAATCAATCGTGCGATCGTTGACACGAGCCAGTCGGCGGTCAAGGGAGTGGCTAACGCGCTGAACCTGCCTCGCACTGGCACGGGTTTTGCCAAGTGTTCTACCGTTCCCGGCCTTGTCGGTAACGTCACAAGAATTGTTTCCTGGGAAGCTTTCAGGGTTGATCCAGGTTCATGCGAAGGTCCCCTGGCGTTCTCTTTCAAGGCGCTCAAAAAAGGGGAAAAGCTCGCGAAGATAGTGCCCGGCAAGCGGGTGAAAATCAGGCTAGAGCCAAAAGACGGCAGCGGGATTCGTACAGGATACGTGAGATAGATCTTGACGATAGACAATTCCAGGAAACCAAGGAGAGACTGATGTTTGACGGATTCAAGATGGCGCTGATTTTTGCATTGCTGCTAGTGGTGCCAGGGTGCGACTCGCCTACTTCTCCCCGGTCGGGAACTGCTACGGCTACGGCCACTTGCGGCCAAAATGGTGCCGGTGTTTTGAGCATCTTTTGCCAAGACCAGTCGAGCGATCCACAGAGCGTGGTGGTCGAAAACGGGGTGCGGTTTGAGTTTTCCCCGATTGGCTCGGCGTTCCAGGCTTCGCGCCTTGTTTCGATTGGCGCTCAGGCAATTGTTGACGTTACCGGGGGCGGATTTGGGACATATATAGTCAACCAGGAATTGCGGGACGATCAGGGCGTCATAGTGGCGAGTGAGTCTTATTCAATTCCAGTTGTCAGTGCTGCCGATGTTGCGGCTGTTGCCGTGCGCCTTGGGTTTGTGGCGCGTGCTGATGAGCAAAGATTTCGCAAGTCTTTGCGAGCTGACCCGTTCGGAGAAAATGCGGTGCTTTCCGGCTTGCTCTCCGTGAATGACGCGATGGAGTTCGGCGCAATGGTCTTCGAAGGCAGAATCGGGCTATGAGCACTTTCGGGTTTGAGCTTCGGGCGGTTGGGCGGCAGATTTGGGCCACAGTGGGCTGGATGGCCGTTGTGGGCGTTATAGCTGGGCTGTCCTTGTTCCTTTTTCCGCGAGCCTGTGACGGCGAGGAACTGCCTGGAGTTGCCGCCGGGGTCTTTGTGGGAGCAGGGACAAGCGACGGGGACGTCAGGAAGATCGAGTTTGCCGGCCTTTTTTTGCGAGTCCCGAGCCCGGCAAGGGGACTGTATTGGACAGCCAACGCGGCTATCGGCAAGGGCGAGACACGATCCGAGGAGATCCCCAGCGTCGATTTTACCGGCGCCGCTGTTGGGGCTCAGTACTATCTGCCCACAGGCGGCCGGTTCAAGCCGTTCCTCGGGGCCGAGGCTTGGCGCCGTACTGCAATTGTGGCGGTGCCCACGCTGGGGGGTCTCAAGGTGATCGAAGAGGACCGCGGGTCTGCGGTAATCTTCGGGACTGATATCCCGGCTGGCCCGTGGCCGGTGACGATCCAGACCAAGTACGAGTGGGGCCGAAAACCTCCCAAGGTGGAGTCAGGTGGCCTTTGTGTCGGCTGGGGATTGATCGAGGGGTGCTGGAGTCGGTCCAAGGTCCAAAGCCGTCAGATCGACTCTCTGAGGCTTACAGGGCGGTATCAGGCATGGACCACTGCCCGAGCGGACAGGGAAGAACGGCAGCTGAAGGCGGAGAGGTTGAACAGGGGCAAGGCGGGGCAGGAATGAGCGAAATCAAACGCCTCTCCCCCAAGGAGTTCCGCGATCAGGGGTATCTCGCGGATGTTAATCGGCTCTATTTCCATCCTCTCGGGATGGCGCTAGAGGTTATCATTGACGAAGAAGGCGTCAAGTTTGGCGGAGTGTGGGACTACCGAGATGACGCTGAGGGTATGAGTTTCCATGCCGACGACTGGACACCCGAAAAGGTCGATATTGCCCGCGCGCTACAGATCGACTGCGATCGCGATGAAAAGGCGGCAAAGCGTCTTGAGCGACTTGGTTACATTGTTCAGCCGTTGCCGAAGGATAGTTTAGAGGAGGTCTCGAAGTGGTAGAGGTTGAAGCGAAGAGAGGTGGGCCGACGATCAGCGAGATGACCGGCTCAATTGACTGGCTCAACCCTCGGCACTTGGAGCACTATAAGCATTCCCCGGTGTCAGGCGGTTACCCTGCTGCCCACTTGGTAGCCGGCATGGCCCACGCTCGCCTGTCGTACAAGACAGAGCCGGAGATCCAGAAGGAGCTAGCGCCTTCTGGATGGGTCGCCGATCTCCACTCTCCGGGCGCTGGGGCTCAAGCGTACTTGGCCCTGCATGCCAGCACTAGAACCGCTGCGATGGCGTTTCGTGGGTCTCAGGGCCGTGAGTTCTGGCGTGACTGGATTCGCACCGACATGAGGGCCGGAGTGCTCCGAAAATGGAAAGACAAGGACTCGGATCTCGCAGGACCGCGCCGGCAGCGTGGCGCTAGCGGCAGCGTGATCACCGATTGCCTTCCTAAAGGTGTCAGGTGCGGCTGGGGATTTCAGGGGCCGGTCAATAAACTGTGGCCTGTAATTATGCAAGCGGCGGAATTGCAGGCCAGAGGCTGGAAGCTGTTTCTTTTCGGCCACTCAATGGGGGCGGATCTTGCGCATATGGCGGCCGCAAGGCTGATCTACACCGAGTCGGTTTATCCTGACCTGGTCATTGGATATGAGCCCGCAAAGCTCTGGAACAGGGCGGGTCAGGCGTGGCAGTGGCAACTGACCCAGGGGGTCGCACATGGCCTGAGCTCCTACACCTTCATGAACACCTCTCGAGGCTACCAAGACCTGATCACCGATATGCCGCCATGGGCAAAGCACGGGGGTGTGTTGCTGGTGGCTGGTGAGGATACGGTCTATACCGGCAAGAATGCGGTCGCAAAGTACAACCTCAATAAGCCGCCCTATCGCCATAATCTTCCGGGTTGGCGCCCGGTTTCTAGGCTGTTGACTCGGCTGTGGAAGAGGGGCAGGGGACGCGTAGGGGCTCACTTGGGCAGGGGAGTGATGGCGAAGCTTGAACGGCTTTACCTTGAAGGGTCTCTGGTCTGATGATGACTCGCCTCAAGCGGCTACAGGGTCACTATGGCCTTCGGCCAGACGGCATCCTTGGGCCGGCCACTTTGACAGCGTTTGAGACAGCTGCCGGCCTAGAAGTGCCATCGAGCCTGTCGAGCCTGTTGGTGTCCCGGAAGAGCATCTCCGCGATCGTGCGGTTCGAGATCGGCAGCGCTGCCCACTATCGGCGCGAGTTGACGGCACCGGGTTGGCCTGGCGGCGCTTCGGGCGTGACGGTCGGCATCGGCTATGATCTCGGTCACCAGAAACAGAAGCAGCGGATCGAAGCCGTCTGGAAGCAGTATATCGCGCCGTGGGAGCTCGAGGAGCTCCTGGACTGTGCGGGACTTACCGGCGGCGCTGCCGAAACGTGGCTCCGGACAACGAGGCTGCTCAGGGATGTCGAGATCCCTCTCGAAGCGGCCCGCGAGGTCTTCTACCGGCGCACCCTCCCGGACTATGCTAAGAAGACGCGCCGAGCCTTCCCCGGCGTCGAGCACCTGTCCGCCGACGCACAGGGAGCGCTTCTCAGCCTGGTATACAATCGCGGCACGTCGATGAGCGGGGAGCGACGTCGGGAGATGAGGCAGATCCGTGAGTCGTGTAGGCGACTGTCGGCCGGCAGGATTCTTCAAACGCTTGCACGCACGGAGATCGCAGCTGCCATTCGAGAGATGAGGCGCCTGTGGATCGGCAAGAATCTCGACGGTCTCATGAGGCGCCGGGAAAAAGAAGCGGTCCTCGTAGAATGGTCTGATCGGGAATATGCCGTTGGCGAAGTGGTGGCGCTGTGATGGAAGGACTCCTTATGGTAGCGGCATTTCTGGAGAAGGAGTAAATGATCAAAGTCATCAAACGTGCCGAGTGGGGCGCTAAGCCGCCTAACGGTCGTTTTACTCAGATGCATTCCCCCGAAGGTGTCATTGTCCACCATTCGGCAGACCCTTTCAGGAGGTCTTCCGGTGCGGTACAGCAGATTCAGATTGATCACCAGAGTTGGGGGTGGGTCGATGTCGGCTACAACTTTCTGATAACCGAAGTTGGTGAGATCTGCGAAGGCCGTCCCGAGGTTGACGGTTTGCCGGCGATCGGTTCGTATTCTTCAGGTGCTGACTCGAGACGCATTGGTATTTGCTTGCTCGGCAATTTCCAAGAGGGCCACGATCATGTTGACAAAGACCAGTTAGCTGCTCTGGTCAAACTCTGTCGGTGGTGCGCGATTCACTATTCGATTCAGTCATTGCTGATTTCGGGGCACCGCGACCACAGGACGACCGCATGTCCGGGTGACCAGCTCTACCGCTTACTAGATTCTGTGCGGGCAGATGTTTTACCGACTGATTCGCCGACTGATTCGCCGATTGATGAAGCTGTACAGTCTTTGATGGAAGCTGGGCCAGAGATTCATATTGGCGATTATCCTGCTGCTCTATGGGCGCTCTATGATTGCTGCTTTTCTGTTCTTGAACATCTAGGCGCAACTGGGCTGCCGCTATCTCGCCGGTAGTGCCCGGGTGGTTGAAGGTGACACATGACACATGAGGCATGAAGAAGGACTCCTCGTGATAGCGCATGGGTTCCCGGGGATATGGGACCTTTTGTGGAAGGGTAACGTTCTCCATGGCCTCCGACTGCAAAACTGCGTCCAAGAGAACACGCGGAGGCCAGAACCCGCCGACTGCTCCGATGCTTGCCTGAAACTTGTGGAGCTCGGCGTACTGTCGCCCATCGCCTTTCGTCCAAATCATTCACAAGCCGCCTTTCTCGGTCTCGACGGATGCAAGAGCGGGGAAGCGCCTACCCCTAGAGATGCTCACGCGTGGGATTATCAGGTTTTGGCTGAGGATGCTTTTGTCGAGAAGTGCAGACTGTTAAGCGTGAGTGAAGTTTTTCCGAGAGGTTAGCTTGACCCGATGGGCACAATGGTTTACCCTTTCGTCGATGACCTGGAAGAGGGTTCGAACGCTGTGGCCCAGATGGGCAATCGCGCTGGCCTTGGTCGCCGCCTGGGCGCCGGCATTGAGCGGGCCGGCCGGGCCAATGCCGATCGCTCGCCCACATTCTCACCCAGAGTTCTTCGGCTGGAATCAGGTTGTGGTCGACGGGTGGGTGTATTTCATGGTGATCGGCGGTGCGGGTTTCGGATTCGGCATCACCTATACTACATGGCGTCGTCGATCCGTCGAGCGCTCCGAACGAATAAGCGCCGCCGAGCAGGCCACGGCTCTCAATGGCGTGCCTACGGTGAATTACACGGTCAAAGAAAAGCTGTATGAATACCGCCAGGAGCAGAAGGAGCTGGACCTCCGGCTTCGGGAAACGACGGCCAAGGCTCAGTCGAATCGGCGACTTGCGATCTGTGCCCTGCTTTTTGCCGGAGGGCGTGAGCTCTGGCCCTACCTCCTAAAATTGCTTTGAAATGGGCAGTCTCCGGAGCGTGGGCTCTTAGCGTGAAACCTGCGGCCGGCCTCACTCTCGCCTTCTCGAATCCGGGGTGCCTTGCGGGAGCGAACTCCAGTGGCGTTCCCCATATCTTGCCCTCCTTGATGGCGCTGGTGATGCTCGCCGGCGGATGGCGGCTGTGGGCCGAACACAGGATGTTCTTCCGCCTCTTCGGCTGGTCCTTCTTGATCGGAGCTTCGATGTTCTCGTCGGTCCCGTTGCTCCTTGCGGCCCCAGGGCTTCGAGCCGTAGTCTTGGCGGCTATGGTCGCTGAGTGGGTCACATTGGTGGGAATCCTGGCGGCTCTCTCTGTCCGCCTATTTACAGCCATGGAGAGCACTAATGCGACCTTTCGCCGCGTGTCGATGTTCGGGATCGTGGTCTTCGGCGTCACGATCCTTGCGCCGCTTATAGGTGCAATCTCGCCCCTTTACGTTTTCACGGTAGCCATCGTGAGCTACGGGGGACTCCCCGCCCTGCTGATCTTGCTGTGGCGGCTCATACAACGACTGGAGATACAATGACGCCAGAACAAGCAGCCGTGGATCTAGCGACCGCAATCAACGAAGCCTCGGCAGCAAGCCCCTTCGAGTGGTTGAGCAGTGGAACATCCGCACTCGAAGCCTGGACGGCAATCCGCGAGCCCGAGCTCGACAGCCATCAGGGCGAAGCGGCCCTCGCCGCCATCGCAGGTCGGATCACCAAAGACCCGATCCAGTCCTGGTTGGCGGGCGAGATTGCCGGCAATTCCCACCAGGTGGACGCTGAAATCATCGGCAATCTCGAGGCCGAGCTGCAGAGCAATACATTCCTTTGCACGGCAGATTGACCAGGGGGTAGCAACAAAGAAGAAGAGAGGCGGCGAACCGTCCTCTTCCGGCGCAACTGTGCTACCATAACTCGCCATGTCCATTGGATCATGGTTCAAACGCCCTACAAGCCGCTCTAGCGGGACATCTCGCCGGAACGGCCCCGTGGGTTACGACGGTTTCCTTCAGCGCGTCAGGGCCGAGTTTGCGTCTCCTGAACCCGAATCGGACGCTCTCCGGCAGCTGGTGGTGTCGCTGTCGTCGATGGCTTCTCAGCACCTGCCAAGGTCTAAGCGCAAATGGTTAGAGCTCCTGGTGGACTCTCCGTACCTGGACGGCCCCTTAGGGGTCTATGCCGACGCATTCTCTGAGGTTGCGTTCCAAGTCTATAGACCGCGAAACAAGGGGGTGATTGCCAATGCTATGACAGCCAGCTCCCTGCCCCGTGGCCCTCATCGACCGCGAGGCGCCAAAGAAACGCGGTTTGATCTTGTTGACGACTTGATTGCGTCTGGCGACTTAGTGCCTGAAGACCCTAACGGAAGCCTCAATAAGATCCTGACCAGCAATATCAGGAGATGGAGTGGCCGGCGATTGCGCAGGATGACGATGGTTCACTATGCCGCGGTAGGCGAGAGCTTCTGGCGACTGGGGAGGACATCTCCGCGTGCCATGCCCGATGAGGCGCTGACGTTGGTACCTACTGAGGTGATTAGCATTCCGAGACCCGGGCAAGACCCAAACTATCGCCTTGCTGGCTTTGCTGGACCGGTTGATCCGTCTGAAATCTTCGAGTGGAGCAGACCTGATCCGCGAAATATCTATGCTCGTGGTCGTGGGATCGTACAAGCCCTGGGCGACGAGGTCGAAGGGTCTGAGTTCATGTCCCGCATGGTAGGAACGTTTTTCAGGAACAACAACTCTCCGCCGCTGATGATGGTCTACAGGGGCGAAGAGGACCCGATAGAAAAAGAACGGTACATGGATCGCAAACACCGGGGGCTGGGCCGTTTTTTTCGTATGGCCTTTCACAGGGTAAACAGTGACAGCCAGTTGCCGGTAAAGGATTCGTTTGCAATCGAGAAGCTTGGCGAGCCGTTCGACCCTGCAAAGACCTCGGAGTATTCCCGGTTCATTTGGGAATTTGTTCGCCAACACCTGAGAATCCCTCCGTCGATGCTGGCAAACTATGACGATAATTCGGGGCTTGGGATGTCCGGTGTGGAACTGGAGCGGTTCGTTTTCCTTGCTACGGTCATGACGCCTTTAGTATTGGATTTTGAGATCACTCTCCAGGATTTCGCCCGGCACGAGTTTGACCCGACACTGGTAGTCCGTCACCTGCCGTTCGTCAATACTGACCGAGAGTTCCAGCTGAGGGTTGCCGAGAAGTTTCCCTGGGTTTTGACCAATGATCAAATCTTGGCCCTTGGCGGCTGGCCGGCTCTCGAAGACAAGGCGGCGGGAAGTGCTCATGTCGTGCCAAGGGGACGGATCATTGTTGACAGCTTGGCCCCGGGGAATGAGGATTTGCTGCGCATAGCCAGCGCCGGAGGCGACAGGGGCGACGGCGATAGGAACTCGGGCTCAGGCAGTGCGTTGCCGGCGAAGGGTAACGGATTCGACTCGAGGAGCTTGAGGAAGCTCACAAGTGGAATGGGCGACCTGGATCAACGACTGGCGGTAATCGATCGACAGCTGGCTGACCGGAGGCTGAGTCGGTGATTAGGCCGCGTGTCGCGCAAGGTGGCAGGGGCGACAAAGGAAGACGACTAGAAGCGGCTGGCCGTAGTCAGGGTGGTGCATTTCGGTATCGGGAGAATCGCAGTCTTTGCAGTCTGTCCGGGTCAGTTTGCCGATTTTCAGGTAGTACGAGGACATGGAGCGACAGCTGTCTTTTCTTTTTTCTTCGGGTGTCAGCGGGTGGGTTTTGCGCCAGTTCCTCATATAGGCAGCGTGGCAAGATCGGCAATAGCGGCCCGGTGCGTCGTGCGCCAATTGGCAATGGCTGCACGTCTTTGTGCTACTCTGGGTCTCGGACATTGACGTCTCCTCAGGGCGTTGGTGGAAAGGCCCGGCTCAGGGCGGCAACCCCGGCCGGTGCCTGCCGATCTTATCACAGAAAGGGGCTGAGATGAGACATCACGAAGGGTGTGATTGCGTGTCGTGCTGGCCAGAATCTGAGGTGAAGAAACCCAGGCTAACTGATCCGAAACGGCTAGAGGAAGTCGGAAAGGACATTGGGGAAACAGCTATGAGGCTTGGCGACTTTCTTCGCGATTTGTCGAGTGGAGAAAAAAAGTTAGATCTGGGCTTTTCGCTCATTGAACTCCTGGTCGTGATATGCCGCAACAGGTGACACGATGGACAGGGGCAACGGGTTGAGATGAGGATTCACCGGGAGTGTATTGAGCATGGGTGCAAGGTCATTGCTCTTGGCCCATTTCGGTGTATTGCCCACAAGAAAGAGCACTTGGAAAAACAGGCAAGATTTGCAAAGATGCGCAAGAAGCTTCGAAAGGGAACGGAACGAGGAAGGGGCCGCGATGAAGAGATGTAGGAACTGTAACGACAAAAATGGGCCATTTGCCCGGGTGGGCGCTGGGCGCTATATGCGATGGACAGGGCTCTATTCTTGCAAGAATCGCACTGTTTGCCGGAAAAGGCAGAAATTTCTTACTGCCCGGTGCCTGTCCCTTAGGACTCAGGGATTTCGCGAAAAACTCGACTATGAGCATATCCGTTACCGAGAGCATGACCGTGCGAGGCAGTGGGCCTCTTTGGGCTATCCGGTCCATGTTGGACCCGGCTTTGCCTTTGTTGAACTCCTGGTCGTAATCGCAATCATCGGGATTCTGGCCAGTATCGGTATCCCTTACGGCCTGTGCGCTATCGAGAAGGCTCATTTCGTGACCTACGAGATCGACATGAGGCGGGCTCAAGCCGACCTTGACGACTGGTTTGCTGTGCTCGGTGGTTATCCCGCAACTCTCCAGGAGCTCTATCCCAACGGTGGCGGCCCCCAGGAGCTCCTGTATCGACGCGGACCTAGCTCGGTAGCGACCCAGGGGTCAAGCCGCAGGCCCTCTCAGGACGGCGATATGGGCCTTTCAGGGCTACCTGAGCCGAACCCTGGCGGGTACCTGCTTCAGACGACTGGAAACCTGTGCCCTGGGTGCGTCCAAGTGGACCTTCTTTTCGTAGGTCCTGGCATGGGACCGGTCCAGCGGGTGTTGATTTCTCCGCCAGGCCCTAATCCAAACCTTGATGGGAGCGGCGGGGGCGATGCCGGGCCTGTTGTTTGTCTTGGCCCTGGCGATCCGAGCTGCCCTGAAACAAGGTAATTGCCATGCCTTGAGGGTTAACGCATGAGACGGACGCCAATGGCCCAAGTGCCCAGGATCAAGTTCGATCGAGAGCAAGGGGCACCCACGAAAGCGGAGCGTGCCAGAGACCGCATTGGCGCCTGCTCCGCTGGCGACTCCCCGACCGTGGATTGATGATCCGTGTCGCCGGACGGGACGTGCAGGAAATGGGCGCCGAGCTTGTCTCAGCTCGATGGAGATTGGAATTGAAAAAGAGTTGACTTTCCTAATCTGTCTCTGTTACCTTCAGAGGCGGCCATGAAATTCAAGAGATTACAGCGCTTACACTTGACTCAGGGTGGTCAATTCCTCGGGTGGACGGACTCCCGCGAAGAGGCGTCCTTTGATCTTTTGAGTGAAATCAGGGCCGAACCTGAAACCGACGCGGGTGAGATCTTCGCTCGGCACACTGACGACCGGGCTTTGGTGACTGCTGACGTCTTCGGGGCCACTCAGTTTGGGGTCAAGCCAAAGGACCGGCCTATACTGGAGCAACGCGCCAAAGAGATCAACGGTGACAATGCCGTAGATTTCGATCGCGTAATGAAAGCCCGCTGGAGCTTGGCGACGCCTAACCGTTCAAACATTGTCGTGCCCAATGACGCGTGGGACCTGGATAAGTTCAACTCCTCAAATCCCGTAGGAGCGTGGAATCACCGGACATCGTTCTCGACCCCGGACATGATCATCGCCCGGTGGTTGTTTACTGGGCACCAGAACACTAGGCCGACGTCGAACCTGATCGGGTTTGCCGAGCTGGCCCCGGACGAAGTGAACCCATTGGCGACTACCGTCCTCGGGCTGTATCGCTTTGGCGCGTTGAACGCGTTTTCCCCCGGGTTCCTGGTCGGTAAGGTGACGTTTGACGACGACGACTCGACAGTAACGTTTGGTTCCAAAGAGGACCCGAATGAGCTGGTAGAGTTGTCCTTTGTGCCGGTTCCTCGCCACGCCGACGCCGTTCGTTTGGCTGTTGACAATGGAGCTGTAGAGCTTGAGCCGTTGCGCAATTTGATCACGGCACAAATGGAGACAGCCTACGCGGACCCGATGCGGGTTGTTGAGTTTGCAACGCTTGAGGCTCTTGCTTCAAAACTCGGCCTGGTCAATGCCAATGCGTTGGTGGCTCTCGGGGCCGAAGGGGTCGATGCGCTGGAGCTGCCGGGCGGCAAGGAAGAGCCTGAGAGCACCTTGGCCAGTGACCAGCAAATAGCTCACACTTTGAGAAGCGCTGAAGGTGACTGTCCAGAAGGGCTCGATCCGGAAGCTTGGGGCCGGTTCGCAGCTGCCACCAACGATGGAGATCCTGACGAAACCCTGTTGGTTGCAGCTCGCGCGGCAGGTTTGGCACAAGAGGCCGATGCGCTTGAGCGGATCATGAGGCTTGAGCTCGTCAGGGAAGGCCAGGCGAACCCTGAGTCAGCTCCTGAAGTGACGCCCGAAGAGAACAGCGACAGCGACAGGGCAGACGAAGAGGGTCCAGAGAGCTTTACTCTTGGCGAGTTCAGATCAGCATTGACGGACAAGTTTAGAGCGTTTCGAATCGACAAAGAAAGACGGCAGGGGCACCTGGATATCCCTGACTAGCAGGAGACATGGACAATGAAAGTCAAGACGAATCTTCGGTGCGGTGAAAGTGGCGGCGGCGGTGGCGTCAGTGTCGAGGACATGCAGACGGTTCTAAGTTCGGTCATGGAAGAGGCGGGCCTGAACGCTCTTCCTGGTCAGGTCGCAGCTATTGACACCAGGATGGCCGAGTTTGAAAGTCGGGTGAGAAACAACGCCGGCCGGATCGACGTTCCCGAGTTTTGGAGCGCTGAGCAATTCGCTATCGGTATTCCCGAAGCGGTGCGTCCGACCATTCAGCGCCGAGTACGCTACAGTTTCGCTGATCGGCATTCTGGCGAAGTGTTTCCCGGGCAATATGCGGCATGCTGCTTTCGGGTTGCCATGCTCGCGGCGTTCAGCCAGAAAAGCAGCCCCAGTGGCGGAGGCATGACGCCGCTCCAGTTTGCCGTCAAGCTCCATGGCGAGGATCATCCGGTTACTCAAGCGTTGGAAAAGAACGTGCTTGCTGATGACCAGCTTCGTTCTGATCGCGTTTCGAGAATCGGTATTACCATTCCGGACATGTTCCTCGACGGACTGGTCGAATTCCTCCGTCCGCGCACTGTGTTTCTAGCAGCCTCTCCGCTTGTGGTACCGCTTACTGGTGGCAAGGCTACCTATCTGGTGCAAACCGAGGGGACGAGTTTCTCCTACGTCGAAAACGAGGACTCGGTCCCTGATCGCACGGGAGTCAGCTTTGCGGAACGTGCCCTGGTGGCAAAGATCCTCAAGGGTATCGTGATTTTCTCGCTCCGGGCATTGGAGAGGTCTACGGTCGTAACGGACGCTTTCATCCTGAACGACATGCTGGCTGGCGCTTCCGCTGCGATCGATTCAGCCGCACTGCTCAGCGACGGTACGCTAGCGCGCCCGAAGGGCTTGACTACGCTGATCGATGCCGACCATGCCAAGACTGCGGTTGTGCTGGCTGCTGCTGATAGCAACGCGACACGCATCAACAACGTGGTCCTTGATATCAGGACTGGCAAGGCCGCCATTGCCGACGCGTCCATTGATCCCCAGCGACTGGTCTACTTTACGAGCTGGCGAGATTTCGATTTCTTTGCCGAGCAGCGTACGAATGACGGCTCGCCTGCTTGGCCATCCGTAGAGCGGAACGGCACCCTGGGCGGCATCCCGTTATTTTGGACGACTCGCATTACGACTACGGGGGATCCTGGCGGCAAAGGTTCAACCTTGATCCTGGTGGACATGGCGGAGGTCATGTTTGCTGAGGAGCAAATGGTTAACGTGCGGACGTCTCTCGAGGGTTCCGTGACCGACACGTCCCAGTCAAGCGGTTCCTATCATCTGTTCGAGCGATCCTCGGGAGCTATGCTCCTAGAGGCGTACCATGACATCGAGATGCGCAGGGCAGAGGCTGGGTTCATCTGGAACGACGTCAACTGGGGCGGTATCGGACAGGCAACCTCTGGTTCCTAAGCTCGATTTCCCCTTCTCGAGCCGAAACAGCAGCCTTGTTCCCCTCGGGGCTGCTGTCACTCCGGGGGTAGCTTCCCGGGTCTGAATGAGGCAAGCCGAGAACCAAAGAGCCCGTAAGGGCAGGAGAATGACCGAATGAACATTGCAAAGACCAAAGTTCCGCACGAGGCCGGATATGGTATCTATCCTGCTCTTGCTACAAAAGCGATCGTAGCCGCTGCCGGTACCGACAATCAGGAGCACATCGGAGAATGGGTGTCTGTGACTGGCCTGAACACTGAAAGCTTGACGGCCCATGGTACCGAAGGGGAACAGCTTTTTGCCCTTGAGCTGATGGTCATTTGTTTGACTACGCTGGCCGATGCTGAGAATCTGAAGCTCAAGGCTCTCAAGATAGAAACCGCCCCCCCCGACAGTAGCGGCGACCCTGACGCCGCTGCTCTGACTATAGTTCCGGCCGTTCCGCTCAATGTTGACATTGTCGAGCTGGGGCTGACCCCGAAAGAGGACCAGGAGGTCGGAGTAACGGCGAACGTCCAGGACGATATCACAGTCAAAATTGCGTCAGGAGCTGAGACCGACGTCTTGACGGTCGTGCGCCTGAGCTTTGGCGTGCGCCCTTCGATCGGCCTCAATTTCTTCCGAGTCAAGTTCACCGCTGATCTTTCTGCCGGTAGCCTTGATACGGCCGATATCTCTGCCGTCTATGGTTTCGTCGCCTCACACGTTCCGCCTTACGCGCCCAGGGGCATCTAGGAAGTTCTGGCAGCTTGCCTAGCAAGACTTTTCGGCAGCTTGATGCCTAGCCCAGGGTAGACATGACGAATCAACACAAAGCCCCTCGGGGCGCTACGATTTCGGATGATGGCCAGAAGGTTCGATGTATTACGGCTCGTCAGTTCGGGAGTCGTAATATTGGCGAACCTCATTGGGCAAGCTTCGGCGAGTATGAACGCGAACTCAGCAAGGGCCGGCACGCCCGGTTCCTCGTCGCCCTTGACAGGGTGGAAGGTGCCGACGACCTGGACAAGATCCATGGCCTTACTGCCTTCGACGTGCAGCAGCTCCACATTCGCGGAATCTTCTACTTTGGCCAATTGCTTAATCCTGGAAAAGACCGATTGACCGACATTGCCCTTCGGAGCTTTTACCAAGTTGATAGGGATCTTGAAGGGCCTCGCCTAAAGGCAATCAGAGGGTTCCGAGAAGCGGCGTCCCAGGACGGTGTTGGGGTGGCCCTGGAGAAGATGGCGGAAGGGCATAAGCCGGTTACCACAAAAGCGAAGCCTGTCGCCAAAAAAGCAAGAAAGCCTCGGGGGAAGACTGCCAAAAAGTAACGCGGGATAGCTCAGTCTGGTAGAGCGCTGGACTCATAACCCAGTATGCATCGGTTCGAATCCGGTTCCCGCAACTATCCAGAGGACCCCCGTTATGCGTAGCGCTCGGCACATGTACCAGACAGGGGCTCTCAGGCCAGCTGACGGCACAGATTTTGAGGCAGGTCGAGGGTGCTTCAGCCGGGATCGAGAAGAGGGCAAGGATCAAGACCGGGCAAGCTCCGAAGACCTGCCGAAGAGCGAGATTGACGAAGAGGCGAAGATGGGGTTGCCCCAGGAGCAGGAAGCGGAGTAGACTGCTCCTGGCAATTGGGGTCCCGGCGACGACCTCCCATTCTCTGAGCCTTCGTCAAAAGCTCTAAGGAGACTGCCAAGACCTCTGGAATAGGCCGTTCCGGGGGTCTTTTGCGTTCTGTGCTATGCTCCTCCCTGCCAGGGCGACCCAGTTCCGGCATTACGCGAAAGGAAACCTCATATGGAGGGGGCGAAGCTCAGCGGACCCTTGCGGTGGGAAGAGACCGACATCGACAAGGCCATTGCTGCCGCGATGCGCAAGACCGCTATGGCTCTCGACCTGCTTCTCGCCTCGGTCTCTGGCGATTTGCGCCGGTCGATCTCCAGCGAAGTCGACGAGGCGGCATACGCTCTCAGGCTTGCTGCGGCCCTGGTCTCGCCGCTGAACGATCCGGAGCTGGGGATCGACCAAAGCGATGGTGCGGGAGAGCAGAAGCCTAATACGCAAAAGGGGCATCATGAAGGGCACTAGAAGAGGTTTCATTGCCGGGCTGATAGCTGGACTGGCGATTTCAGGGAGGGCTAAACAGCGGCAGCTCCTGGCTGAGGTTGAACAGGCCCCAGCTATGTCCGGCTTGGCCATACCGGGACAACATCTCGGAGAGCTTCGGTGGTTTCTCAGAGGGAAGATGCTTCCTCGAGTAGAGCTGGTTCAGCTGGAGGCCCCTGCTGGGATAGTGGACTTCGCTGTCTTGGGCCGTTCCTGAAATGCCTAAGCGTCCCACATCGGCAGCCAAGATGGCCCCCTCTCTTATGGCCGGGGAAACTGAGATCCTAGATCTCGATATCGTCACCTACGCGGTCGACAAGCGGCCGATTACCCCTGACGAGGTCAAGCTGGTCCCTGGCCTGACTTCGACACCTGACGATATCAGCGCGGCGTTCTTGGCTGATCAGGTGGCCATGAGGATTTCGGAGCTCATAGGCGATCGCGAGCCTTGGCGGCAAGAGTACGTTGTCCGGCTTCCTGGATTTGGCGACACCGCGCTGGTACTGCCCCGGTTTCCGGTCGAGACGCCAATAGCTGACGCTGAGGGGCTCCAAGTGCCCGAGGTGTCCCTGCTCCACGGACTCGATACGTTCTCGACTGGTACCGACCAAGTGGTCGAAGCGGACACTTACCAAATCAGGAGTAACTGCCACAAGGAGCTCTACCGACGTCGTGGGTGGCGCTGGACTACCCAGTTCTCATCCGGAGTGCGACCCGACCCCTTACCAGGCCTCGAGACCAGTGACTACACGATCGGCAATAGCGCCGGTTTGGGGGCTGCTGGGTCTCTCACGGCCGGTTACCTGATGCCTGGCCAGGTGGGCAGCTTGCCTGATGGGCCACGGCAGGACCCGCCTGCGGCAGCCATAGAAACCTGGCAGTCGAACACGGCTTATGGCGTGGGCCAGTCTACAGCTCACGGCGATGACCGAGGGTCGTTTGTCCTTCCCTCGAGGGCAAGTATCCAGGCGGACTCATCAAGGGGTGGAATTGTTCTTGAATGTACCGTGGCGGGAACTACAATCACGGGTAGTGAGCCGCTTTGGGACTCCACGATTGGGGCTACTGAGGACGACAACGGGCTGATCTGGACGACTCGAGCGGCAAGGGTGCTGCCGCAGCTTGCCAGACAGGCAGCATGGAAGCTTGTGGCACTTATCGACGCCGAAAACAGAGGCGTAGTGTGCGACCATGGTCAGATGGCTAAGATTCGGCACATGCTGATCAAGGCGTGCTTGTGAGCTCCAAGGTAGTCCTGTGGCTGGTGGGTCGAACTCTTGACGCTGAATCGTCTTCGTGGGAGTTTATAGGACTGTGGCCAGCAAGAAGCGATGCGGTCAAAATGTGCTCCAAGCAGAACGATTTTCTCGTTCCGGTAACCGTAGGCGTTCGGGCGCCAGAAGAGGCAATGTACTTTCCGGAAGCCGTCTACCCTTGCGTGAGGGGAAAATGATCGAAGGTGCTCTATTTTGTGGTTTTGTGGTGTTCCTTGCTCTTGCAACGACAACAAGGCCCGAAGTTAGGTATGCTCTCACCCGAGTACTTGTCTCTGGCCTCATTGCGGGCGCATGTCTGGCAGTTCTAGTTGAGCGGGTTTCTTGAATATGAGAACACCATCAATGTGGGCCAGGGCTTGGCGCCCGGCAGTGTACGACGAGAGCCCAAAGAGGAAGGGCGACCAAAAGCAGGATCGTGCAAACTTCGAAGGCGGGACACATGCCGAGCCTGGACACCGGCAGAAGGTGCGGCTGTTGACTTTCGGGAAGTGGGAGACAGCTGTCTACGATCGGACGGCGTGCTGTTTTTGGCGGAAGATTGCGAGAGGTTGGTGCCAGGTGACCGGCGAGGTGCTGGCCTGGACTCAGTTCCCCTTGAGGACTGATTTTGTTGACCCGGTAGAGGTTTGATCGGAGTCGGCTATCGCTGCCCTCTTACGGTTCCGATTTACCAGGAAGGGCTTTCAAGAGTACCTGAACCTTACTGCGCGAACTGAAAACAAGCTCAAGCGCCCCTTGGCCGGCCCTACTGGCAAGCAAGTAGAGAAGGTCTGGAGAGCGGGCGTTGACCAGCAGTTTCAGGCGGGAGGTATCCCTGCGTGGCCCAGGGCTCACCCGTTCGGCACTTTCACCCCTGCGCCTACTACCCTGGGCGGCACAGGCGGTCGAGTGGCCAGGGCATGGGCAAACGCTCCTGCTGAGATCGGCCCTCGGGAAATGAGGATCAGACAGAGCAACGTGATTGCTCTGGCGCACCACCGTGGTGCGCTTATCAGGCCACGCAGGGATCCCGCCGTGATGCGTGCAGGTCTGGGCAGGGCTACGGGCGTGTGGCTGTCGGAAGAGCGCTTGCAGGTTGGTCTACGGCTGTCTGAGAGGGCAGTGCGAGCCACTCCGGCTATGCTGGATGGGACTAAGGCGATTGTTTTCCTTGATTTTCAGCCTGCTTAGTGCGTTCCAGACTTCTTGGCTTCCATACGGTGAAACGGTCGCTCGCCTTGTTTCTAGTGGCATAGACTTTCGTTCCGTCTTCAAATGCCGTAATGTGGCAGTATTGGCTTCCGTTCGACCCTTCCGAAATCCTTCCTTCTGAGATGACACGGGCGACTAGCGACAGGGCAACGGCCCTGCTGACAGCTCCATGGCACTCGACGATCATTCGTACAGGCGGACGTTTTGCACTATCCTTGATTCTGTCAGCCATCCTGTCGCTCCTTTAGTGCGTGGACGCCTTGTGGTCCTGGTTGCGAACCCCGGCACGTCTCGCATGTCTTGCGGCCAGGAAGTAACGGGCCATAAGCGCGATTTGCTGCAATCGGAACCGAATCGACTAGCCCAAACCCGAAGCACCTTTCGCAGTTCTCCGGGTGGGGAGTCGGGCATTTCGTGCAGACTCGATGACCCGTGCTATTCTTCGTCTTGTCAGCCATCCTGTCACCTCCTTAGGGTGTATGGTTGGGGACTGGCCGGGACCGTAGAGCCGTCCTGGCCAGTCTAGACAGTCTAGCACAACCCCTTGTTTCGTGGTACTCTCCTTTGCGCCCGCTCGCTCTTAGCCGCCTCTTGGTGGAACTCTTGGCGGTTACTCGAGTGGCTGATCAGGAGTCCTACAGGTCGGCCGGTCTGTGCCCCTGGTCAGCCTGGGCAATATCTCCCATGAGCAAGTTCAACGGCAAAGCCTTGACCGACTTCCAACGGAAGCTCTACGGGGCCTTGAAATTCAGGCGTTGGTACAATGTCTTTCCAGGTCAAGGGCAGAGCAAGTTTGATCTCCCGGGCTGGTTTCACCGGAAACAGGGCGAGCCATGGGACACGATAAGGCCAATGCTCGAGGCCGGAGTGATTCGAAAGAAGCTGCAAGAGAGCACTCCTGGCGGCGCTAAGTTGCCGCTGATTCGCAAGTGTCGACCAACGACGACGGGGCCTGAGTGATGCCTGTCTCAGCCTTAGCTGCTCGCGGAGCTCCTCAGCAGGTCTCGGGGGCTGCTCTCGACGTCTTAATGGAGACGATACGCCAAGCGGCCGTCTTAAAGTGGTTTCACCAAGACAAGGCAGACGCAGTGCGCAAGACCTCGGGGCCTAACTTCTCCGGCGCTCCTTGGCACATTTACGGGTGGTCACTGGGGTTTGACCGCACCAGCGACAACGTAAGCGGCGGCATCGAAGGACTCAGGCTAAATCTGACTTTTGTGTGGCCTGAGGAGGTTGAGCTGCTTCCCGATGCTGGAGCGACCGGCAAGGCTGAAGGCGCCGCCCTGGACCTTGATTTTATGATTCGCCTTGCTGTAGAAGGCGGGCAGGACGCGGCCGGAACGCCTCATGAAGGCAACCCCACCCTGGTCTGGAGAGACAATGCTTCTCCGTTGTATACGGCCTGGCCGGACCTCCCTACGGGCTTTGGCGGGCTCCTGAACGTACCAACCGCAAGGCATGGAATTCTAGACGGGATCCTTCCGACCGATCATCAGGTCCAAGAGGTCTCGCTTTCTGACGGCACGTCGTGTATGATGTCAGCCGCAACCTGGAGTGCCGTTTTCGGCCTGGTGAGAACAACCTGCTGAGGAGATTCAAGCAATGGCAAAGACCCCACCCAAGAGCCCTGAGGCCGTTTCCGCCGATCCGTCGGGTTTTCTGCTTGCGGCTGCGTCCAAAGGCAAGATACTTTTTGCCAAGGACCTCAAAACCGGACTTGGCCTGAGCGGCAAAGAACTTGTCAGTGAAGTTACCAGACTGCTTTCCGGCGGCGTGCTCAAGTCTTTGGGCGCGGGCCATACCATTGATAGCGACGGTGTCGTGACTCCAGGGCCTGTCCGATACGTCGCGAACCCTCCTCTTCAGGGCGGCGAGCTCTGGGTGCGGCGTTCGAAAGGACAGGGGGCAACGGCCATCGTAGAAGGTATCGGGGAAATTACCGCTTTCGGCCGTTTGGTCAAGGTGACCGGCGATCAACGCAAAGTGCTCGAGTCCAGAAGCTGCCCTGTCGAGGTAATCACAGACGCCGAGGCTATTGCGCAATTGGCCAGGTCTGCCGAAGAGACGGCGGTGCACAAAGCCAAGGCGAGGGACAAACAGCGAAGTCGCCTTGCCGAGCTTGCGGCGGCATAATCCAGGTCTGAAGCTTTCGATAGGAGAGACAAATGAGTGGACTAGGATCCGAAGAGTTCCGGCCGTCACTGGCCAAGATCCGTTTTGCGCTCAGTGAAGCAGGCGATATCAGGACGGAGGACGCGGCTGTTGGGTTTCGGTACCCGACGCCTTCGGGGTTTTCGAACCTTGGCCCTACTCCCACCGTTGGGCGAGTTTCGCTTGACGGCAATATCGCCGGCCAAGGCTGGACCCCTGAAACTCTTCCGGGGGCTATCGGCACCGGCCCCTGGCCTTTGCAGCACCCGCTGCGGCCCAGTATCTGGGAGCTGAACTTATTGACCTCGCTTTTGGGTGGCGCGGCAACGCCTGAGCAGCTTCTCGGGAGCTTGGCGTACCGCCACCGGATCAGCAATACTCAGACGGACGTCAATTGGATCGATGCCGCAACCCTCAGAGCCCTGTGGTTCTATTTCAATTCTTCGGGTTCTAATGTCCACAGATGGGGTCCGGCTAAGGTACAAAGCTGGGTCCTGAACGTTGCGGCCAACGCCGTGGTCAATTCATTGTGGAATATTCTTCCGCTCAACTACAGTGAATACGAAGGCATCTGGGCCATCGATACCGGTACTCCGGCAGTGGTACCAATTGCCAGAGGCTTGCAGTCCTTGGCGGAAATCGTTCCAGCTGCTGCTGAACAGCAATTGAACCTCAAGCAGATCGGTGCTCCAACCGGCGCTGGTACGCTTGCTGACCCCAAGGTCTTGACGTTCCAGGCTGAAATCGGGTCAACTCCGACGTTTGTAGGGTCCTTTACCTTCACCGTGACCTGCGGTCTCGAGACCGGCGAAGGCGGACAGCCTAGATGGTCCGAGGTGATAGACGATGTAACAGGTGAACCAATCGGACTGGCAACAGGTGGCGCGCCAATTGAAGTGGCCGTGGTGGACGAAACGGGCACCGGCTGGGCAGACCTTGACGTCGTGTCTAATACTCTCGCGGCGACATGGGCGCCAGTCCCCACGACAGAGCCGGACTTGGTTTCGGTCAACTTTTGCCTGACTGTCGACGGCGTTGAAACGCCAACCCTGGAAAGTCTTGACTTGACGTTGACCAGTGATGCTCAAATGGTGCCTCCGGGCATTTGCCGGGCGATGTCTCAAGCGTTTTTCGGGTCCGGCAATCCATCGCTCGAGATTGGCCTTGCCCGCAAGTGGATCAGCGATCGGCTCCAGTTCGGTATCCCGAAAAACGCCAAGGTCAGCCTTGTCACGACGATCGACTCTAAGGTTGTTATCGACAGTGGCACTTCGCCGGCTACATATTCGGTCACGATCACAGCGCCGAATCTCAGGCATAGCGACGGGTCGACGCTCAAAACGTTCACCGGCGGGGCAACGGACGACAGTGCAACTCTGGCGCTTGCCTCGCATCCTGACGCGTCGATCGCCGATGCTGGCGTGGAAATTGACGTGATAGCAGCGGTAGCAGACCAGGAAGCATAGGAAGCAGGGCTCAATCATCTCCTCACGGCCCCGGAGTCCCTGTCCACCGTTCCAGGGTTTGCTCCGGGGCTATTTTCATATGCCCACAGCGCCCACAGGCACCCCAGGGTCGATCTCTAGCGAGACGGGTCATAAGGTGCGTCTGGGCCGATCGGCCAGCATGGGGCCTGTAGGGAGCTCTGATGGCTGATGCTACGGCCGTCCTGAAGCTGATCGTTGAGCTTGCCGGGGCGGAGCTCAGCAAAGTTGCCAAGCTGGGGTCTGGGGTTCGTGACTTGGATTCGGCTATTAGCGATCTTGAAAAGCAAGATCTCAAGCTTGACACCGAGGGGCTTGACAGGGCTCAAAAGGAGCTTGACGAAACAACTCGAGACGTCAAAGAGCTCACCAAGGAAGGCGACCGTCTTGAAAAGGAGTTTACCCGGGCGGCAAGAGCACTGGGGAAGGCGTCAAAGCGAATCGATTTTGATCCGGCCGCTAAGTCGACACAGCGGCTTAGGGCAGAGGTGGACCGAGCTGGCCGCGCCATGCTCGAATTCGGAAAACGTGCTCCGCGGGCGCTGAATGCGACCGAGAAAGAGCTCAAGGACGTAGAGCGGGCCACTCGGCGAGCCAGGACGGAATTCAAGAAGTTTTCCCAGGACGCTTCCCCTTCTAAGTTCTCGAAACTGACCAGCACTTTCCAGGGCTTGCGGACGGCCGTTACCGGATTCTTTGCCGCAATAGTGGTCCGGAAAGTTGCGGAGCTTGGCGGAGCTGCCGTCAGGGCCGCTAACGACCTGAAACGTCTCGAGAACGCCCTGGACGCCATTGATGGCGTTGGAGCCGACGAAGTTCTAGAACGGGTCCGGGCCAGGGCTAAAGCATTGGGGGCTGATCTCCAGGGGCTTGAGGAATCGACCGCAAAATTCATCAATACCGCTTTGCGCATGGGCCTGACTCTCAAAGAGTCAGAGGCAATCGTTGAAGGTTTTTCAGTTGCCGCTACGGGTGCGGGCCGGACTCAAGAAGAGTTGAATCGGGCACTCAGGCAAGTAGAGCAAGGTCTAGCAAAGAACAAATTTGAGATGCAGGATCTCAAGATTATCATGGAGGTTCTGCCCGGCGTCACCGAAGCTCTTGCACGGGGCCTGGGAATTACTACTGAGAGGCTCTTTGAACTCCAGAAGAAGGGCTTGATCCCGGCCAAAGAGGCGACGATTGTACTGGCAGCTGAGCTGCCCAAATTGTTTGGCCCGGCAGTGCTCAAGAATGCCGCGGACTTCAGGTCAACACTTCAAAGAGTGCAGAATGGGATTTTCGAAACTGGCCGAGAAATCGGCGAGAACATGATCCCTGAGCTTGAAGAATGGCTCAAGCTTTTTGACCAACTGGAGATCAGCGGGAAATCGGTAGCCGGGAGCGTTTCCGGAGCATTCAAGATAATTTCTGATCAGTTGCAAGATCTGACCCGGGCTCTTGTGGGGTTCGTTACCGGGGACTGGATCAAGTTGTGGGACCTGGCAGCCAATACGTTTGACCGGTTTCTTATTGGCTACATCAAGGGCTCGGAAACTCTTTTTGCTGCGATCAGTAAGGTAACCGGGCTTTCCATTAAGGTTCTAGAAGACGCTGACGGCGCAGTAGAAAAGATCCTGCAAAGGATCGAAGACCGGCAAAAAAGAGGGCTTGAAGATCAATTAGCAGCCGAAGAAGCGGCAGCGGCAGAACGAAAGGCTTTGCTTAGAAAGGAGCAGGCTGAACGGGAAGACTTAGCGAATGCTGCGCAAAAAAGATTTCTGGACAATCTGAAGGACTCAAACAAGGAACAACTAAAAGAGCTCGGGGATTTTGCTGCAAAACGCAGAGCTCTGCTTGCCGAAAGCGAGAGAGGGGCGGGCGCAGAGATCGGGGTAAGCGCAACCGGGGTAGAAGGGGTCCGGGATCAGCTGTCAGACGTTCGCGATCTGGTGAATCGGATCCAAGAGGATGCGGCCGGCGGGCTTGGCCTTAGCGATCCCGTGCAAGACGATATAAACGCTATTTTTGGGGCAAATCAAGCGCTCGCCGAAACGGATGCTGTCTCGCGGCAAGCGGCTGCTGGACTGGCGGTTGTAGAAGATGTTACGGGACAGGTTGGCCAAGAACTGGACGAGTTGGCAAATAAGATCATCAAGGGCGGGTCTGAGTTCGACAACCTTAGCGCCACGGCGCGAAACAATGTCGGGCTGATTGTCACCGAGCTCGAACGCCTGAGAGAGCGCGGGGGCGTTCAAGCGTTCGAGCTCGCTGATCTTCTCGGAGAACTTGACAAAGCGTTCGAAAAAACAGGAGAAACAGGGCAAACGTCTGCCGGCAAAATTCTAGACTACAATCGGACACTGGACGAAACGGCCAGCAAGGCAAGCAATACTAGCGAGGCGCTTGACGACGCGTCTGCTTCGATCGAATCTTTCGAAACTGACAAAGGGGTCAAGAGTTTCACCAATTTAGGCACTGGGGCGGAAGAGGCAGCCGAAGGGGTTGCGGCTCTCGACGGGGAGATAGACGACGGAATCGATCTCATTTTTTCATGGACTACCGCATCGGACAAGGCTGCGGACAGCGCAGACAGCCTGAGCGATTCAACCAGAAAAACATCCAAATCAATAAAAATCATCGAGACGGCGGATGGGGTCAAGAAGCTCACGAATCTCGGCGAAGGGGCCAAGAAGGCAGCTGAAGGGGTTGGGGCTCTTGCCAAGGAGTCGAACAAAACTGCTGCTGGCGTTGGGAAGATAGCCACCAAAGCTCCCGAGGCCGGGGAAGGAATTAAGGAGCTCGGCACTGCCGTTGCCGAGGCCGTTCCGGGGCTGGCCGAGGCGGGTACGGCTATCGGCGCAGTCGCCGAACCGATAGGCGCTATATCTGACAGCGTTTCGACCCTCGGGGAAAAGCTTCCGCCTTTCAAGACTACCCTTGAAGAGATCCTTGCTACCTTGGCAACGGCGGTAGAAACTGGCAACTTCGAGAAACTTCAAGAAAATATAGACGCAATTGTCAAATCCTCAGAATCCGAAGGTCCTGCTAAGCTCAAGGAAGCTCTCGAGGGTGTCCTTGAAGTAGCTGAAAAAGAAGCCGAAGTCAAGAAGCTGGTCGACGCCGTGGCCAAGCTTGGGGAAAAAGAAGTCGCTGAAGGAATCCAAAGGTCTGCCAGTGCAATCAAGGACATAGCAACTCAGCTGACAGAAACCGCAAAACAGGCTAAGGAGCTTGCTGGAGACGATGGCAGTCTTCAGGATTTGATCAAGCGGCTCCAGGCTCTTGGCGAAGAGATCAAGGGTAAGACCCTTGGAATACTTCGAGATCTGGAAGGCGGACTAGGCAAGGTCGAAACAAAAATCGACAGTATCAGCGTCAAAATTACCGAGATGACGGAACTGATTCCTGCTCTGGTCGAAGCCGCCAAAAACGGAATCAAAGAGGTCAGCGGAGCCCTGGATTCCCTGTTGGCCAAAATCGAGGAAGTTTTTCAAAAGCTTGTGCAGTTGAGAGAACAGGCGGAACGGACTCTGTAGATTGATAGGATGAGCCCATGGCAACGATAGGATCCCAGCTTGACGTCGTAATCCGCAAGGCCGGAGAGGCGAGCCGCAGCTTATCCAGGCTGACAGGTGTGCGTGTAGGTGGCAGTCAGACTGCCGCGAGAGGACCGTCTACGGGCGATCTACGGCGCATGCGAGGTGATCTACAGGGGCTTGGTCGCAAGATCGACAAAATAGGCGCAGGTAAGGCGGATCCGTTTTTGATGGATTTGTTCAAATCGGGACCGAGGGTTGCGTAATGGGTGTTTCCCAGTGGGCCGATGTCCATAAGCACAAGGTTTGGCTAGCTGGTCGCGAGATCGGCACAGCCGGAGAGCTACGGGCAGGCTCAGGCACCTTGCCGGGTACCTTTGCCGGGGTAGCAGCTCCTGCTGGATTTACTCCCCAAAGCGGGGGGGCTAGCCCGAAGGCGAGTACGGGAGCTTCAGACTATCCCACGCGGGTTCTGTCGTTTCAGCCGTACGTCAGTGAGACCGATTTTGAGCACGTCTCAGGGCTCAGGCTTGTGCAGCAGCAGGGTTTGCCCCGACTGTGGCTACCGGAGCCTCGGGTCGAGTCGTGGTCTATCAGGAGCACGGCCAGGACAACGTGGAGCCTTGCACACCTGATCTCAGGGAGTACCGGAGTCCGCGCCTTGCATGTCGTGCCTAAGGTTGAAATCAGAGATGCCTCGGGGGTCGTGACAGCAACGACGGAGCCGACAAATCACCCAGGAGCTGCGACCCTCACTATAGTCAGTGGAGTCCCTGCTGGCAGCGACGAGATCCAAATCTCTTCCACTGACGATGTAGGCGAGCTCGTTACCGGAGACTTGAGCGGCGACGTGGGGGGCTCGCTTCTGGTCAGGTATTACGGGCTGGTGACGGTTGAGATCGTTTCGGTCGACCGTGAGACTGTTGATTTCAATGATCTCCGGGACGAGATCGAGTATATTGAGCGACCTATTTTGAGGGATTATGAGGCGGATGCGTGAGTTGATGGCAGCGAATACAACGGGCTCCGATCTGTATAGATGTCCACAGAATGTCGAATTCCCGCATAACAGGGAACCCGCACTTTGTGGATTTTGCATCTGAGCTGCAATGAGTTATACCATTTTCCACCCGCAGGCAAGCGTATTCTGTGGATTCGGATCTGCTAGAATCATTTTGGCTGGCCATGAGAGTTCCTTTCTGTGGCCGGTTAGGTGGTCGGGGCCGGGTAACGGTCGGCGCCGTCTGCCGACTATAACGCAGGACTAGGCCATCTTCCGGCGGATTGAGCGGGGAGAAAGACAGGGCGACCCTTGTCGAGAGCCTGAGTGTTTCGCGCTAATGAAATCAACAAATTTCTGAATGGGACCGGAGTGCAAGCCCTTTGCCGTTTAGATAGCCTCTGGCACGATCCTGTTTTTACTGCTCTGCGGTATTCTTTTTCGGTCTTGTATGATGGCTTGAGTCGACGAGCGTGCATAGCTGGCCCCCAGATAAGTTCTGGCGGTTCAATTATTCCAGAAATATAGAGCCAGGTTGCTTTTCTGGCCATATGTCCATAGTGTCCTTGTTCCACGCAGCAGGTCCATGCGTAGTTTTTGCACCTTATCCAACCTCCGCACCTTGGTGGTTTTTCGATTCCGAACCACGTCCATGCAAGAGAATCGGCAGGGTGCTCGAGTACCCCTCCGTACATATGAACAGAAAGCAATGCGGACTCGAAACAACCGCCATCGTCTCCTAGTAGTTGCTTCTTTCGAGCACTCGGCCCGCCGTTCCAGTATCTTCCCCACCTGGCGCACGGAGGGTGGGCTACAACAGGCCAAGGGCCTTGATAAGTTCGCGCATCTTGCGCTTCGCCCCACGCTTCTACTCCGGGAAGGTCGGTGTAGGCGCTTCGCTCTTGAACGAACAGGGCTGCGATTCTGATACAGTGCCTCTTGTCAGCCATTCCTGTCGCTCCTTTCAGCGCATGGTTTGGGGGCAGGGCTGGAGAGTTCAAGACTCCGGCCCGCCCAGACATCTTATCACAGGAGCAGGACCATTACCGAGCAGGCAAGTATATTTCTGAGTATCACTCCTGCCGCGGAGGATCCTTCGCTGTCTGTTTCCGTGTTCTTGTCTATTGATGTTTTTGATTTGAGTTCGCCCAACGAAGTGCTCCTCCAAATAGAGCCTCAGCCCGGCGTGTCTGCGGCCCTCGGCTTGTCTCCGCCTGCTGACGCCGGGGGCAGTATCCCAACGGCTAAGCCTGGCCAGGCGTGGCCCGTCATCCGTTTTAACGGTACCGACCACTACATCGGCGAGAACCCCTATGACGGCGGGTTGCCTACGGTAGAGATGGCCCTTGAAGGGATCGCGTGGTTCTTTGGAGTGCCTTCCCGCGTAGGAGACAACGGCAGGCCCTGGACAGGGTGGGAAACAGAGCTCCAAGGGCTTGCGCCTCCGGGTACCGGTGAGATCGATTTCCTGGTCGAGTACGACTTTGATGGGGACCTGTTCAAGGTCCCGCTGATTACCGGTGCTCGCTCTTGGGCAAGCTCTCGCCCTTTGCTCGGCAATCCCTTGCAGCTGACCGGCAAGGGATCCCTGTCGAGGCACGTACGGCCCCAAGTGTCCGACCTGGTCAAGGTTGGCCATGGGCTTACGCATGGCGAGCTGGCCAGACGTGTCATGCTCCTGACAGCTATCGATCCGGATCTGATCGCAATAGACGCTTCCGTCGGCGAGCCGCTGGTCAAGCGCCTCGAGGTCGACTGTGAGTCAGCTCCCGATATGGCCGGCAAGATACTCGAGAGCTACGGCTACAGGCTCCTAGAGACGCTTGACCAGCGGCTC